>Ga0075160_10001053_pt1 | contig 17012 bp, 16 predicted proteins | sample JI91814C2DNA_FD_70969 | JGI IMG/M metagenome (GOLD analysis project Ga0075160, IMG submission 70969) | Wastewater effluent complex algal communities from Wisconsin, to seasonally profile nutrient transformation and Carbon sequestration -... | ecosystem: Engineered > WWTP > Effluent > Algae... | reverse complement strand
AAATGGGTGAATCATTTACAAGATTTAAAAAAGCAAAACAAATTATCAAATCAAGTTTGGATTACAAGTTCTGATGATTTTGCTTCATGGGGTGGTGGAGATACAAGTTATCACACTAAAGATTTAGAGGATATCATCAAAGCTGTTGATTACGTTTCAATGCATACCTATCCATATCACAACACCCATTACAATCCAGATTTTTGGCAAACTTCTAGCAATGAAAATCATTTTGATGAATTACAAAAGGTTGATACGGCTATGGTTCGCGCTCAATTATTTGCTCAAAAACAGTTTGAAAATGTAAAAGCTTACGTGCATTCCATTAGTCCAAATAAACCAATTCATATTGGTGAAACTGGCTGGGCTTCTAGTTCCGACGGACATTATGGAGTTCACGGTTCGAAAGCTTCTGACGAATATAAACAAGCCCTGTATTATCAAAGTATGCGAGCTTGGACAAATAAAGAAAAAATCACTTGTTTCTATTTCGAGGCCTTTGACGAACCTTGGAAAGACAGCCATAATAAAAATGGTTCTGAAAATCATTTCGGAATTTTTACTGTGGATGGAAAAGCAAAGTTTGCTTTATGGAATTTAGTGGATAAAAAAGTGTTTTCTAATTTAAAAAGAGATGGCAATCCAATTATAAAAACATATTCAGGTACTAAAGAATCAATGATGAAAAGCGTTTTAGCACCACCAAAAAAAGGGTAAAATGAAAGTAGTTCATTACATAGTAAGTTTTTTAATTCTTGTAACAATGATGAATTGTAAAGGAGTCAATAGTGCATTGGAAGTAACTGTTTACCAGACTTCTGAAAGTGGAAATGCTTTGACGAAAGTGGAAGATTTTTCTACTTTGGAAAATAAAGTTGTGATTCAACTTAATCCTGAGGAAAAATTTCAAACAATTACAGGTTTTGGAGGGTCTTTTACAGAAGCTTCTGCTCATTTATTGAATAAGTTGAGCAAAGAAAACAGAAAGAAAATCTTGGATGCTTATTTCAGCGAAAGTGGAGCGAATTATTCGCTAACAAGAACAACTATAGCTTCTTGCGATTTCTCATTGAAGAATTATACTTACGCCAAAGTAGAAAACGATTTAGCCTTAGAACATTTCACTATCGAAGACGACAAAGACGATATTATTCCCATGATTTTAGAAGCGAAAACGATTTCTAAGGAAGGATTTAAAATCATTGCTTCTCCTTGGTCTTGTCCGCCTTGGATGAAAGACAACAAAAGTTATGTGGGAGGAAAATTGTTGCCAGAATATAACGACACTTTCGCTTTATATTTTTCAAAATATCTAGAAGCTTATAAAAAAGAAGGAATTGATATTTGGGGCGTAACAGTTATTAACGAACCTCATGGCAATGGAAATAATTGGGAAAGCACTTTATTTTCTCCCGAAGAAATGACCTTATTTGTACAAAATCATCTAGGACCAAAATTAGAACAAGACGGTTGGAAAGAAATAAAAATTTTAGGATACGATCAAAATAGAGCAGGTTTACAAGAATGGGTAGATGAAATGTATAAAGATGAGAAGACATCAAAATATTTTGCAGGAACTGCTATTCATTGGTACGAAAGCACGTATGAAGTATTTCCAGAAGCCTTACAATATGCACACAACAAAGCACCAAACAAACACCTAATTCAAACCGAAGCCTGTGTAGATTCTGAAGTTCCACACTGGAAAGACGATACTTGGTATTGGAAAAAAGAAGCTACCGATTGGGGGTGGGATTGGGCAAGCGAGAAAGAAAAGTATTTACATCCAAAATATGCTCCAGTAAACCGTTATGCGGAAGACATCATCGGTTGTCTAAATAATCAAGTGGATGGTTGGGTCGATTGGAACATGATTTTAGATAGACAAGGTGGACCAAATTGGTTCAAAAACTGGTGCGTGGCACCTGTAATTGTAGACACTGAAAACGATGAGGTTTACTTTACACCATTGTATTATGTTATGGCACATTTTAGCAAATTCATGCGACCAGGAGCTGTGAAAATTGGTTGCGAAGTCAATCATAAAGACCTAAAAGTAACAGCAGTTCAAAATACTGATCAATCCATTGCTTTGGTCATTTTTAATTCAACGGATCAGTCCCATTCAATAGAAATCAATATTAGTAAAGAGAAAAGTAATATTACCATACCTGCAAAATCTTTGCAAACTGTGATGATTAAATAAATAAATAAATAAATTATGAAAGAGAATATTCCAACAACAACTAGAAATAGAGTGTCTTTTGTTCAAAAAATGGCATTTGGTTCAGGTCATTTAATTAATAATTTAATACCAGGATTGCTTGGCGTATTTGTTGTCTTTTTAAAATCTCCAGAAGGTTTTGCAATGAATACGATTTTAGCAGGATTAATTGTTGGTATTCCAAGAATTTTTGATGCACTTACAGATCCAATTATGGGTTATATCTCTGATAATACAACTTCTAAATATGGTAGAAGAAGACCATATATATTTTTAGGTTCAATTTTTACTGGAATAATTTTTATAATTCTTTGGCAAATTCATAATACAAATCCAGAAATGTATAATTTTTGGTATTTGCTAATTTTTTCAATATTATTAATCTTTGGAAATACAATATTTTCAACGCCATTAATTGCATTGGGTTATGAAATGACTTCAGATTATAAAGAAAGAACAAAATTGATGGGATTTGCAAATACAATAGGTCAATTTGCTTGGATGATTGTTCCTTTTTTATATGTGTTAATTCCAGATAAAGATTTATTTACAAGTCAAGCTCAAGGTGTAAGAATTATTGCATTATTAGGAGGAATAATCATAATAGTATTAGGAATTTTACCTGCAATTTATTGTAAAGGAATTGATGATAGCAAAATTGAAGGTAGAGAACAAATAACATTAAAAAATGTATTTTTAAGTGGTGCTAAAATATTTTACATTATAAAGCAGATTTTAAAAAACAAACCTTTTGTTAAGTTATGTTTAGCAACTTTTTTAGTTTTTAATGGTTTTCAAATTGTTGCTGAATTTGGTGTATTTATTATAAATTACTACATGTTTAATGGCGATTGGGGAGCGTCAAAATGGTGGATAGCAATCTTTCCGGCTGCAACTGCATTTTATACAGCATTTATTGCAATTCCAATTATAAACTATATGGCTAATAAATTGGGAAAAAGAAAAGCTTTTATCTATGCAACTACAATTTCTATTTTAGGGTATATTTTAAAATGGTGGGGTTTTGATCCAGAGAATCCTTATATGTTATTTTTACCTATACCATTAATGGCATTTGGAATGGGATGTTTGTTTACGCTTATGATGAGTATGACTGCTGATGTATGTGATTTAGATGAATTAGATAATGGAATGCCAAGAAAAGAAGGTACTTTCGGTGCGGTTTATTGGTGGATGATTAAAGTTGGTCAGGGTATTGCTTTGGTTTTTTCAGGTATTATTTTAAGCATTTTAGGTTATGACCCTAAAGCATCTACACAAACAGCAGAAGCATTAACAGGTATGCGAATTACAGATATAGTGCTACCAGTTATAACAGCTGCTTTAGCTATTTGGGTAATGTGGTCATATAGTTTAGATGAAAAAAGAGCTAAAGAAATTAAAGAAGAGTTAGAACGTAGAAGAGGAGTACTTTAAAAATTATCTAAAAATTATAATATTATGTCATTCAGAACCGACTATATAAAGTATTCCAAAAATTTTGAGGCTACTCAAATAGACTTCAATAATGGCTTTGATTTTACAACACATTCTCCCGAAGATATTCGCACTCAATTTTTAAAGGTTTTACAAAGTGGCATGCACGGACTTTGCTTTAGTATGTATGAAGACGGTCAAAAACCTGGTGATCATATTTCTGAAGAACAAGTACGAAGAAGACTTGAAATCATGGCGCCTTATACCAAATGGGTTCGCTCTTTCTCATGTATTGAAGGAAACGAGTTTGTTCCAATAATTGCTCGTGAGTTAGGAATGAAAACACTCGTAGGTGCTTGGTTGGGTGATGATACCGAAAAGAACGAAAAAGAAATTGAAGCGCTAATTCAACTTGCAAATGATGGTTTTGTTGATATAGCTGCTGTTGGTAATGAAGTAATGTATAGAAAAGATTTATCGGAAGATGAATTATTATCATTTATTCATAAAGTACGAAAAGAAATTCCTGCTCACATTCCAGTAGGTTATGTTGACGCTTATTATGAGTTTACTATAAAGCCTAGAATTACCGAAGCATGTGATGTTATTTTAACTAATTGCTATCCCTATTGGGAAGGAACCAATCAAGAATATGCTTTGTCGCACATGAAAAGTATGTACCATCAAGCTAAAAGTGTAGCTAACGGTAAACAAGTTATCATTACCGAAACAGGTTGGCCAAGTCAAGGGGAAAGTTTCAAAGATTCGCATCCTTCTACTGAAAATGCAATGAAATATTTCATCAATACCCAACTTTGGTCAGCAGATGAAAATATCGAAATTTTCTATTTTTCTTCATTTGATGAATCATGGAAAACAGGTCCTGAGGGAGAAGTAGGTGCACACTGGGGAATTTGGGACAAAAATGAGAAACTAAAATATAATGAATAATAAAATCAAAATTGCTCTTCTACTTTTCATGTTTAGTAAATTTTGTATGGCACAAGTTGATGTGGTCTACAATGATTTAGTTTGGTCTGATGAATTTGAAGTAAACGGGGCTGTAAATCCAACAAAATGGCATCATCAAACTCAATTGCCAGCTGGCGGAAGTTGGTTCAATGGTGAAGTCCAACATTATACTAGTGAATTAACAAATTCATTTGTAAATGCTGGATTTCTAAATATAGTAGCCAAAAAAGAACCCTATACATCTCAGGGTTTTACAAAACAGTATACTTCGGCACGATTGAATTCGAAATTTGCTTTTAAATATGGTCGTGTTGATGTTAGGGCAAAATTACCTATTCAAGCCGGAACTTGGCCCGCCATTTGGATGCTTGGAAAAAACGTAAACGAAGATGGAGGCTACTTTGATAATGCCTTTGGAACTACTAGTTGGCCTGCATGTGGTGAAATTGATATTATGGAACACGGTATCACTCCTTCTCAACCCATAAATTATATTCAAAGCGCACTCCATACACCTTCTTCTTTTGGCAATACGGTTAATCATGGAGGTACAATTGCAACAAATTTAGGGACTGATTTTCATGTTTATTCCATGAATTGGTCACCTTTTCAGATTACTTTTTTATTAGATGGTGTTCCATTTTATACTTATAATCCAGCAGTTAAAACACCAAATAACTGGCCTTTTGATTTAGAACAATATCTCCTTCTCAACATTGCAATGGGCGGTGTTGCAGGAAATATTGTGCCAAATTTCACTCAGGAAGCAATGGTAATAGATTATGTAAGAGTGTATCAAAATGTTCAAGTTGACACACAAATTCCAACCAATTTTACAGCAACGGTTGGAAATATAACTAGTTCAACTATTGAATTGCTGCTGAATGCAAACGATAATTCAGGAAGTATTGTTTATAATGTTGGTTATGGAACAATAATAAATACAACCGCAGGAACTTCTGGAGTGCAAAAATCGCTAATAATTTCAGGTTTAAGTCCAAATACAAATTACACTTTTTCTGTTTCTGCAAGTGATTTAACTGGAAATAATGCAGCTAATAATTCGATTTTATTGAATGCTACTACTTTGGGAGTAATTGGCTGTTCGGGAACATCAAATGTAGCACAAATAGGAAGTTTTTCTTCGGGATATTCCTATAGTTATGAAACCATTGGTAATGATGTGAAAATTACTTACACATTATTAGATACCGATAAAGTAGGCGTTGTAGCTTATCTTTGGAGACAATCCCCTTTTTCGGAATTCCAAATGACAGCTTTAGGTAACAATTCGTTTACCTATACTATTCCTAGCCAAATCGCAGGTGCTTTAATTAGTTATGGCGTAAAATTTGCCTATCAGGGGGGCATGTCGGTTACAAGTTATTATTCATACCAAGTTGGTAATAATTGCAATTTAGGACTTGCAGATGTTGAGTCTAGTACTGATTTTACCTACACAAATCCAGCAACTGATTTTATTCAAATAACTTCTGAAAATCGAATTGATTCTATTGAACTTTATACACTTTTAGGCAGTAAAGTATTAGAAGTACAAACCAATACGAATATAATTGATGTTTCAAATGTGTCTTCTGGAATATATTTGTTGGCTATATATTCTGGGAATCAAAGAAGCATAAAAAAAATAGTAATTCAATAAATAGCTTTATTTGGTGAAAAGCACACTATGAATTTGCTCATGTTTAGTTTAAAACACTCTCTATTTCATTTGAAATAGAGAGTGTTTTTCATTTTTATTGCCTTTTAAATGTTAAATTTTTAATCAAAATTTGTTTCTTAAATAAAAATTATGTTAAATTTGGCTTAAATAATCTTAAAAAAAGAATTGCCTATACAATACAAATACTTTTTAGACTCCGAGAATTTAAATTAACTAAAAGGTATTGTTATGGCTAATCTTGTACTTCCAGATGCGATATTGGTGAAGAATTACATAAGTGGCGATGAGTCAGCTTTAGCTTCATTGATTGATAGGCATCAATCTAAAATCTACAGATTTGTTTATTCTAAAGTTAAAGATCGAGATGTATCAGATGATATTTTTCAAGATACTTTTATAAAAGTTATTAGAACACTAAAAACAAAATCGTATAACGAAGAAGGAAAATTTTTGCCTTGGGTCATGCGAATTGCTCACAATTTAGTGGTTGATCATTTTAGAAAAGCAAAAAAAATGCCTTTTCAACGCGAAACCGAAGAGTATTCTATTTTTAATTATTTGACTGATAATGCCCTAACTGTTGAAAGTCAAATGATAACCGAGCAAGTTGAGGTTGATTTAAAACGTTTACTCGACGAACTTCCACAGGATCAAAAAGAAGTTTTAGTGATGCGTATGTATCAAGACCTGAGTTTTAAAGAAATTGCTGAACTTACAGGAGTTAGTATTAATACTGCTTTAGGTAGAATGCGTTATGCACTGCTGAATTTGAGAAAAATCATAGAAAAAAATCAAATTATTTTGACGATTTAATACTAAAAGTAAAATTTTGACGTTGTAGAATTAAATAAATAAACGTTATATATGGCAAAACTTTACTCTAGAAAAAAATTAGTTCCTCAATTAATGTTACCTAAAAAAGAAACGGTTTACTTTTTACTCAATTTTTCTAAAGCATTGACTACGAATAGAATTGGTAATGTTTTAATTGAAATTATTGCAAATTAACGAAATTAGGGTTTCTAAATAGCTGTGATTCTGTTCATTCTGAATTTATTTAAGATATTTTACAGAAAACTTTCTTTGGCTAATTCGACATTTAATTTATCCAAATAGCGTAGATTTTAATCTATGTTACTTGGATTTTTCTGTAAAAAAAGATTAATAAATTAAGCTATTTTTAGTATATTTTACTTGAGTTTAAGTGCTGGATCAAACAAGTTTTAAAATTACAAATATTTCAATTTTTAATTAAAAACTTTCAAGCTTGAAATAGTTAACCAATATAGAATTGATTCAAATTCAGTTTTCGTTCAATTCTTTTTCTCTACTTTAACTTAATTATGAGTATAAATGTTTAAAAATGTTCATTTTATTTATATTTATTGAGTCATTTTTTTATTTCATTAATCACACTTTTTCTTCCAATCTTCTTGGTAATAATATCTTTTTCTATATTCCAGCCTCGAGCGGGAGAATATTCACGTCCATACCAAATAATTTGTAAATGTAAATTGTTCCAACACGATTCTGGGAAAATACGTTTGGCATCTTTCTCTGTTTGTTTTACGTTTTTACCATTTGTTAATCCCCATCTATACATTAATCTATGAATATGTGTATCAACTGGAAAAGCAGGAACTCCAAACGCTTGACTCATTACCACACTCGCTGTTTTGTGTCCCACAGCTGGTAATGCTTCTAATGCTTCAAAACTTTGAGGTACTTCGCCATCGTATTTGTCAATTAAAATTTTGGATAGCCCGTGAATTCCTTTCGATTTCATGGGTGATAAACCACACGGACGAATAATTTCCTTAATTTCTTCTACTGACATTTTTATCATATCAAATGGGTTATCCGCTCTCGAAAATAGAAGAGGTGTAATTTGATTCACACGAACATCAGTGCATTGTGCAGATAGTAAAACCGCAATCAACAAAGTGTATGGATCTTTATGGTCTAAAGGAATTGGAATTTCGGGATATAATTTATTTAACGTATTTATAACAAATGTTACCTTCTCGCTTTTGATCATTTTTAACTAAATTTGAATCGTAAATTTATAAAGTTAAATCGCAATATCAAAATACTTTTTTAATGTTGAATTTTAACTTCAAATAGTGAATTTTAAAAAATATAAAGAATATGATAAATTTAAAAAAAGGAGATAAAGCACCTAATTTTAAAGGTTTTGATCAAAATGGGTCTATTCATAAATTAACCGATTATAAAGGAAAGAAATTAGTAGTTTTCTTTTATCCAAAGGCAAGCACGCCAGGTTGTACGGCAGAGGCTTGTGATTTGAGAGATAATTATGCTCGTTTTCAAGCCAATAATTATGCTTTATTAGGTGTGAGTGCAGATAGTGCAAAAGCGCAAGCTAAGTTCATTGAGAAATTTGATTTGCCATTTCCGTTGATTGCAGACGAAGATAGATCTGTTATTCAAGCTTTTGGTGTTTGGGGACTAAAGAAATTTATGGGTAAAGAATATGAGGGTATTCATAGAGCCACATTTATAATTGATGAAAATGGGTTTATAGAATCTGTAATTTCAGATGTAAAAACAAAAGCTCACGCAGAACAGATATTGAAATAAAAAGACAGGTCTATAAGGAGTAAACAATGGAATTTGTTTTAAATCAATTCAAAAAAGAAGAGAAATAATGTTTTACTTCTCTTTGACTCATTTTTATAGATTTATATTTTTTTGGAGTTTTTTACTAAATAGTTTTTTTTCATTTATTGAATTTGAAATATCATAAAGCCAAGTTTTAATTTTAGCATCTAAAGGATATTATTAACCATATTAGTATTCTGATGATTTATAATTACCTATAATTTAAAATACAATACTCCCAACAAAAAACAAAAACTCCATCAAAAATATTCTATATCGGACAACATTGAAAATTTAAAGTTAATCAAAAAAAAGTTCAAAAAAAAAGAGAATGCATCATTTCCGAAATTATCAAACTAACTCTAACTCTCTGTTAGTAAAAATGAAAATATTTATTACATAATACTTAAATATTTATAAAAAAAAATTTGATAATAAATATTAAGTTCTATATTTGTATCAACAAATTCGGGGTGTAGCGTAGCCCGGTTATCGCGCCTGCTTTGGGAGCAGGAGGTCGCAGGTTCGAATCCTGCCACCCCGACAATAGATCTTCAACCGAAGGTCTTTTGTTTTTTATAATTATTTTTTAGTGCAAGAACGAGAACAAATTGAAATTTGAAAAGAATTTAAGCACAAATTAATCTACAATTCAATAAATTAAAGGCATTGTTGTTTTAAAGATCTTGTTTTAAACATAGAAGCATGATTATTAAGTGCCTATTAAATGCTATATATTTTTTTAGCATTTATTTCCAAAATTTTCATACCAAAACAAAAAACACATAGAATATTATTTCTATTTTTGCTAACATAAAACAAATAATATTTTATGCTAATAATTGGAATTGCAGGTGGTACAGGAAGTGGAAAAACAACAGTTGTGCATCAGATTATGAATGAGTTACCTACTTCTGAAGTAGGAATTATTTCTCAAGATTCTTACTACAAAGAAACACATCATTTGAGTTATGAAGAACGTACCAAAATCAATTTTGACCATCCAAGAGCTATTGATTTTGAATTGTTAGTAACACATTTGAAAGAGTTAAAAGCAGGAAAAACAGTTGAACAACCAGTTTATTCTTTCGTAACTCATAATAGAACCGATGATAAAATTATCACGAATCCAAGGAAAGTAATGATTGTTGAGGGTATTTTAATTCTTACTAATCCTGAATTAAGAGATTTATTTGATATTAAAGTTTATGTTCACGCCGATTCTGATGAACGTTTAATTCGTCGTTTAAAACGTGATATTGCTGAACGTGGACGTGATATGGACGAAGTTTTAAATCGCTATCAAACTACATTAAAACCAATGCATGAACAATTTATTGAACCTACAAAAACATTTGCAGATATTATTATTCCTAACGACAAATACAATACAGTGGCTATAGATGTAGTTCGAGCTGTAATCAACCAAAGACTTATATAATGAATAAATTAAAGCATCTAATTACCCACTATCCGTTCCTAAAATTTTTAGTGAACCGCTATGTTTTGGTATTACTTTTCTTTATTGTTTGGATGTTGTTCTTTGACATTTTTTCTTATTTAGAGCATCGTGTTTTAAATAAAAAAATTGACGAATTAGAGACTAATAAAAAATATTATAAAGATGAAATCACTAAAGATAGTATAAGCATAAAACACTTAAAAAACGATGATCATGTAGAAAAATATGGGCGCGAAAAATATTTTATGAAACGCAACAATGAAGACATCTACATCATCGAATTTCAAGACGAAAAGAAGGCTACTGCCGAAAAAACAAATAGTAACAATTAAATATATAATTCGTGTCTAACCATAATTTATTTTCCGATTTTGAACCCGTTTCTTCTAAACAATGGAAGCAACAAATTCAATACGAACTAAAAGGTGCTGATTACAACGAAAATTTAGTTTGGGAAAGTCCAGAAGGCATTAAAGTAAAACCGTTTTATCACGCTGATGAAACAGCAATAAATCTTGACACCATTGTTCCGATAAAACCTTTTGCAATCGTTCAAAATATTTTTGTTCATGATGTTCAAAAATCGAATGCTCGTGCAATAGAAACACTACTTAGAGGAGCTGAAAGTGTCCGTTTTACTTTAGAAAATGATGCAATTTCGATTGAAGAATTAATGCAAAATCTTCCGTTAGAGAAAGTGAATTATTATTTCAATTTACCTTTTCTTTCAAACGATTTCGTTTCTAAAATCAATCTATTTGCTACAAAAAGTAAAGCCAACATTTTTGTTCAAATTGACCCAATTGGACAATTAGGAAAAGATGGAAATTGGTTTGAAAACCTTGAAAAAGATTTTGAAAAACTAAATACCATCGCTGAAAATTCCCATCCTTTGGAGGGGTGCCCAACGGGCAGGGTGGCTTCCTTTTTAACCATTTCAAGTGGAATTTATCAAAACGCTGGCGCAAATATCGTGCAACAATTAGCTTACACTTTAGCACAAGCAAACGAATATTTCAATAGAATTCCAGTTATAAATCAACCGATTACGATTGAAGTTTCGGTTGGAACAAATTACTTTTTCGAAATCGCAAAACTAAGAGCTTTACGCCTTTTATTCAACAGATTAGCAGCAGAATACAATCATAATTTCGATTGTCATATCATCGCAACACCAACAAAACGCAATAAAACCTTATACGATTATAATGTAAATATGTTACGCACGACCACTGAATGTATGTCTGCCATCTTAGGTGGAGCCGATGCTGTTGCGAATTTAGCTTATGATGCGATTTATCATAAAGACAACGAGTTTGGCGATAGAATTTCGAGAAACCAATTATTAGTTTTAAAACACGAAAGTTATTTCGATAAAGTAAATAATCCTGCTGATGGTGCTTATTATATCGAAACTTTAACAGAGCAATTAGCAGAAAAAGCATTAGAATTACTCAAAGATATCGAGAAAAATGGCGGTTTGATTTCGCAATTAATCGATGGAACAATCCAAAGAAAAATCAACGAAAGCGCACAAAAAGAACAAGAACTTTTCGATTCAGGGAAAGAAGTTTTATTAGGAACCAACAAGTATCCAAACAAAAACGACCAAATGAAAAACGACTTGGAATTGTATCCATTCGTAAAACAAAACGCTAGAAAAACATTAATCACACCGATTATCGAAAAACGTTTGGCTGAAAAATTAGAACAAGAACGATTAGCTTCGGAATAAATGAATTTGAAATTTTCAAAATATCCTGATTTTATACTTGAAATTAAGACACAAATTCTTAGTTCTCAACAAAAAGCAGCTTTATCCATAAATAAGGAATTGATTTTATTGTATTGGAATATTGGGAAAATGATTTTTGAAAATCAATCACTTTTTGAAGGGAGAAACAATTATATTGAAAAACTTTCAAAAGATATTAAATCAGAATTTCCAGATATTTCAGGATTTTCAAGAAGCAATTTATTTAACATTAGGAAGTTCTTTAATTTTTATAACGGTTTTTCAGTCCAACAGCTTGTTGGATTGAAAAATGACGTTTCAATCCAACAAGTTGTTGGACTAGATGAATTGGTTGCAATTCCGTGGGGACATCATGTTCTAATTTTGGAAAAAACGAAAAACAAAGAAGAAGCTTTATTTTATGTAAATGAAACGATAAAAAATAATTGGAGTAGATCCATTTTATCAATTCAATTAAAACAAAACCTGTTTGAAAGACAAGGAAAAGCAATAAATAACTTTGATAAAACTTTACAAACAAGTCAAGCTCAACTTGCAAACCAACTATTAAAAGATCCATATAATTTTGATTTTTTAACTTTAGAATCAAAAGTTCACGAATTAGAAATTGAAAAGCAACTAACAGAAAACATTACAAAATTCTTATTAGAATTAGGCAAAGGATTTGCTTATATTGGCAGACAATATCCTATTGAAATTAGTAAAAAATCATATGCAATAGACTTACTTTTTTATCATATTACATTAAGATGTTATGTTGTAATTGAATTAAAATCAGTAGAATTTGAACCTGAATTTGCAGGAAAACTAAACTTCTATTTATCAGCTGTTGACGATTTGCTGAAAACAGAACAAGATAATCCATCAATTGGTATTTTACTTTGCAACGGTAAAAATGGAATTGAAGTTGAATATTCTCTAAAAGACATAAACAAACCAATAGGTGTTAGCGAATATACTTTCACAGAAAAGCTCCCAAAAATTTATGAAAAAAACATACCAACCGTTGATGAATTTGAACAACTATTAAAAGAAAATTCATGAGAAAAGATATACAACATTTAAAGTTAGAAGTTAGAAGTCAGAAGTTAGAAGTTTTTACAAACTCTAAACTCCAAATTCCAAACTCATTTACAACTGCCGAAAACATCGAACTAAAACCAACTTACACTAAAGAAGATATTTACGATTTAGAACACCTTGGTTTTGGCGCTGGTTTTGCACCAAATTTACGCGGACCATACGCTACTATGTACGTTCGCAGACCTTGGACAATTCGTCAATATGCGGGATTTTCAACTGCGGAAGAAAGTAATGCCTTTTACAGAAGAAACTTAGCGGCTGGACAAAAAGGTTTATCCGTTGCCTTCGATTTAGCAACACACAGAGGTTACGATTCTGACCACGAACGAGTTGTGGGTGATGTTGGAAAAGCTGGAGTTGCAATTGATTCAGTGGAAGATATGAAAGTACTTTTCGACCAAATTCCATTAGGTGAAATGTCGGTTTCGATGACGATGAATGGAGCGGTTTTACCAATTATGGCTTTCTACATCGTAGCAGCCGAAGAACAAGGTGTTACTCCAAACCTATTATCAGGAACGATTCAGAATGATATTTTGAAGGAATTCATGGTGCGAAATACCTACATTTATCCACCTACGCCTTCGATGAAAATTATTGCGGATATTTTTGAATATACGAGTAAAAATATGCCAAAATTCAACTCGATTTCGATTTCGGGTTACCACATGCAAGAAGCGGGAGCTACTGCTGATATTGAATTAGCATACACTTTAGCAGATGGTTTGGAATACATTCGCACCGGCTTAGCCGCTGGAATGGATATTGATACGTTCGCTCCTCGCCTTTCTTTTTTCTGGGCGATTGGAATGAATCATTTTATGGAAATTGCAAAAATGCGTGCCGGTCGTATGCTTTGGGCAAAACTATTGAAACAATTCAATCCAAAAGACGAAAAATCATTAGCATTAAGAACGCATTGCCAAACTTCGGGTTGGAGTTTAACTGAGCAAGATCCTTTTAATAACGTAGCTCGAACTGCAATTGAAGCAGCCGCAGCAGCTTTTGGAGGAACACAATCGTTACATACCAATGCTTTAGACGAAGCGATTGCTTTACCAACTGATTTCTCTGCTCGAATTGCTCGTAATACGCAAATCTTTTTGCAAGAAGAAACCAAAATTTGCAAAACAGTTGACCCTTGGGCAGGAAGTTATTATATAGAAAGTTTAACGGCAGAAATTGCAGAAAAAGCTTGGGAATTAATTGAAGAAGTAGAAGCACTTGGTGGCATGACCAAAGCTATTGAAGCTGGAATTCCAAAACTAAGAATTGAAGAAGCAGCCGCGCGCAAGCAAGCTCGCATAGACAGCAGTCAAGATATTATTGTTGGAGTGAACAAATACCGTTTGGAAAAAGAAGATCCGTTACATATTTTGGATGTGGATAACCAAATGGTGCGCAAACAACAAATTGAACGTTTAGAACAAATTAAAGCCACTCGCGATAACGCTAAAGTTGCAGAATGTTTAGCAAAATTAACCAAAAGTGCAGATTCCCGTTTGCATGGGAATGACAACGGTGAAAATTTACTATCTTTAGCCGTAGAAGCAGCACGAAAAAGAGCTACATTAGGTGAAATTAGTGATGCATTAGAAATAGTTTTCGGAAGATATAAAGCACAAATTAGAAGTTTTAGCGGCGTGTATAGTAAAGAAATTAAAAACGACGAAAGTTTTCAAAAAGCAAAACAATTAGCAGATGATTTCGCCAAAAAAGAAGGTCGTCGTCCTCGTATTATGATTGCGAAAATGGGACAAGACGGTCACGATCGTGGTGCCAAAGTAGTAGCAACAGGTTATGCCGATGTAGGTTTTGATGTTGACATTGGTCCATTATTTCAAACGCCTCAAGAAGCAGCCAAACAAGCAGTTGAAAACGATGTACACATTTTAGGTGTTTCTTCTTTAGCAGCAGGACACAAAACTTTAGTACCACAAGTAATATCAGCACTAAAAAAATACGGAAGACAAGATATTATGGTCATTGTCGGTGGTGTAATTCCCCACCAAGACTACCAATTCTTATTCGACGCCGGAGCAGTAGCCGTTTTTGGTCCTGGAACTAAAATTAGCGAAGCAGCGATTAGTATTTTGGAGGTTTTATTGGAGGAGTAAATAAAGAACTGTTATGCTGAAATTCTTTCAGCATCTGTATAAAAAAAAAACACTAGTATCAATGTTGGTGTTTTTTATGCTTAAAACTTGTTAACAACTATAGAAATAATGCATACAATTGTAAGCAGGTCAATTGTAAGTTCAACAATATATACAAAATGAATAGCTTCAAATAATCTTAATACACCTATTTTTATTTATAGTATGTGTTAATTAATTTAGATAAATTATTGTAATAATATTTTAAATCCGAAAGCCTAAAATTTTATAATCTTGATAATTTATCATAGTATTAGCGTTAAATTTTCCTGAACCAATTAAAACGACTTTTATCATGGGGTAAAAATAGTGAATTTTTAAGAAATAGTATCCGATACATTTCAATAAAACGATTTTTGTATATTTGTAATATAAAATTTGTTCAAATGGAAATTACTATTAAAATAGATGAGCGTAAAAAAGAAGCAAAAGCATTTGTTGAATTTTTAAAAAACTTATCTTTTGTAGAAATAACTTCACAAAAAAAAAGATATAATAAAGAAACAGAAAAAGCTATAGAAGACGTAAAAAAGGGAAAAACTCAAAAAGTTAGTTTAGCCTCTTTTAGAAATCAATTGTATTCTTAAAATGTATCAATTAGAATTAACTAATAAGTTTAAAAAAGATATTAAATTAGCAAGAAAGCGAAGTTTAAACATGGGATTGCTTGATATTGTGGTTACAAAGTTAGTAGAGGAAGGAACTTTAGAAACAAAATACAAACCACATATTTTAAAAGGAAATTATAAAGGATTATGGGAATGTCATATTCAACCCGATTGGCTATTAATTTGGGAACAAAATGAAACCATAAAATTAATTTCCCTAATTAGAAGAGGAACACACAGCGATTTATTTTAAATCGCTTTTTTTATATTTTAAAGCCTTTTTTGAATTTACTATTATGTGCGCCACATTTCCAGAACCAATTCAAACGACTTTTATCATGGGGTAAAATAGTGAATTTTAATTTTTTTAGTTAAAACACACTTGTTTCACTTATATAAATTTCTACGAAATTTACTATATTTGAAAAAAAAAGAATGGCACTAAGCTGGAACGAAATAAAAGACCGAGCAGTTAAATTTTCAAAAGAATGGAAAGATACCACAAATGAAGAAGCTGATGCAAAACCATTTTTAGATGCTTTTTTTGATGTCTTTGGAATCTCACGTAAAAAGATTGGAACCTTTGAGCATCGCGTAAAAAAACTATCCGATGCCGATGGTTATATCGACTTACTTTGGAAAGGAACTATTTTGGTTGAAATGAAAAGTCGTGGTAAAAACCTAGACAAAGCCTTTCAACAAGCGATTGATTACACTCACGGATTAAAACAAAATGAACTCCCAAAATACGTTTTGGTGTGCGATTTCCATATTTTCAGATTATACGATACTGAAGAACAAACCACTTTATCCTTTACTTTAGACGAATTAGTACTTAACGTGCAAAGCTTCGGCTATCTTTTAGGCTATCAAAAGAAAACATACAAAGAGCAGCTAGGGTTTCGTTGGGCTCGAAGAGCCAACAATGAAACCCTTGTTGAACGGAACCAATTTGAGTTCCGCCAATTATGGGGTTATCATATATTTATTTGAGAGCATATTCAGAGG
>Ga0075160_10001052_pt1 | contig 17013 bp, 16 predicted proteins | sample JI91814C2DNA_FD_70969 | JGI IMG/M metagenome (GOLD analysis project Ga0075160, IMG submission 70969) | Wastewater effluent complex algal communities from Wisconsin, to seasonally profile nutrient transformation and Carbon sequestration -... | ecosystem: Engineered > WWTP > Effluent > Algae... | reverse complement strand
ACGATGTTGGTCAACAGTGCGTGAGCTCCCGAAATTGCCGCCATCTCTTGCCGCCGGCGGCCACGCTCAGGGGCCACCTGGCCGCCATGAATGGCACGCTGCAGCTGATGCACCGACTCGGCCATTTCGCCCAACGACGCACAAGTCCAGCCCTGTGGCGATCACTCATCTTCAGGTCTTCCCAACAACAAACGCCTTCCAGCCAACCGCTCCCGCGCCTCCACCAGCGCCGCATGCAACTGCCGCTCCAGTTCCGCCTTGGGCGGCAGCTCTGTCCAGTACTCGGCCACTTGGCGCAGACCCAGGGCGTCCAGCAAGTATGGGTGTTTGAAGACCTGCGCGGGCGTCGTTCCGGTGGATGATGGCAGGCTGGACACCTGGGCATGGGCAATCTCGGTGCGCTCGTAGACCTTGCGTTCAATCTGGCGGTGCAATTCACGCACGCTCCAGCTGGCTTCCGCGCATTGCTGTGCGTAGACCCAGCGCGCGGCCTCGGTCCTGACCGGGATGAGCTGCAGGAAGTGGGTCCAGCTCAATTGGCGCATCAGTGATGCGACTTTCTCCAGGTCGGGGAATGCCTGGGCGAACTGCACCATGCGGTGCAGGTTCTTGGCCTCGAAGCCACGGCCAAACTCTTCGCCCAACCGTTGGCCCAGCTTCGCCATGGTCCGGCCGCCATACTGGGCCCGTTCACCGCCCAGCACTTCGGCGGCCAGGCGCTGGCCAACGGTCCAGTACAGCCAGGTCAGCTCGGCATTGACTGCAGCAGCCACACGCTGGCGGCTGGCGGCGATCAGTGCGCGCAGTTCGGCGTGCAACTGGTCTGGCGCCGTGCCGGCGCCGGGCGTCGTCAACTTGCTCACGCCTTCGCCTCTGCCAGGGGCTCGTCCAGCGGCTGTTCGTTCAGCACCGCGTCAGTGTCTTTGCCCGGTTCGTCTGGCAAGGCCCGCAACTCGGCCATCGTACCGCCCAGCTCACCCTGAAGCAGGTGAGCGACCAAGGCCGGCTCATCGCGCTGGGCGTCGGCAGCTTCAGCGCTGTCGTCCTTGAGCCAGCTGATGTCGAGCTTGCAGCCGCGTTGCGCGATCTGCTCGCGGGTGAAACACCGCCAGCGGCGAGTCGCACCGATGTTCTTGCGCGTGGCCAATGCCGCGCGCCGACCGCGCGGGTCGTCGATCAGGTCATTGAGCTGAGGGCACATTGCCGTGACGATGCTGTCGATCACGTGGCGTGGGGTGAAGCGATGGCCGGCGCCGCTCTTCTTCTCGCCTGCATTGCGCTCCAGGAGGTCTCCATACAGATCGACGTGGCAGAGCGACCAGCGTTTTGCGCCGATATCGAGCGCTGCGGTGTGGTTGGGCATGGGCTGGTGAGTCAGCAGTTGCTGCAGCGCACGGCCCAGGCGATCGCCGTCGTGCAAAAGGGCGTCGCCAATGGCGGCCTGGCAAATGCAGCCGACGATTCGGGCGGCGATGTCCTGGTTGGTCAGCTCACGCCAGGCGGCAGCCAGTTCGAGCGCATCGCGCGTCAGCAGCCCTTCGAGCGGCTGCCCGCACGCATATGCCAGGTTCAGCAAGCGCTGGCGCACCGAGGCGCCGACGTTGCGCGCCCGTGATCCAGACTTGTCAGGCATCGCTGGTCAGCGCCATCAGATAGGGCTGAATCGTTCGCCACACGCCAGCGGCCTGCGCCTCACGCGCGATCTGCGCAGGCGTGGCCTTGCGTTGTCGCAGCGCCTGACGCAGGCCCTCGACTGCGATCAGTTCGCCGACAGCACGGCGGCAGCGGAACAGGTCCGCCACCGTCTTGGCAATGCCGAACACCGGCACGCTCGTGCCCGCGATCGTCTTGTGCTCGACGCCGTGGCGCAGTCGGTCATCAGGGAACCGCGCGACACGCAGCGGTGGACAGCTGATGCGGGGGCGCCAGTCCTTGCGGCCAATGGCGATCCAGACCTTGGGCGGGATCTGGTCGGTCAGCCCGTGGAACGCGAGCGCGGAGACGAGGCAGATCACGCCCTTGGGTACGAGGCGTGATGCTTCGGCCAGCGACTGTTGTGGGTCGAGCGCGGCGTTGGGCAGTTGGTACAGCCCGCGGGCCAGGCGAACGACCTCTCCGGCGCGCTCCATGCGGCTCACCGTGGTGCCTGTGACGCCTGCGCTGCGCAGCTCTGCGAGCCGCGTCAGGCCGCGCCGCCGAAGCAGCGCCAGGGCCTGGTCGCGCTGAGTCGAGGGGACGGCAAGGGGCATGTTCTGAAGGCTCGGATGATCGATGTAATCGTCCGATGATTTATACCATCCCCTTGCTCGCGCCAACTGGTTCCGCACAGGCCCGGCAAATCACCCGACGCCGATTGTGTCTGCGGCACCCCTTGGCCAAGCCGGACCAGTACAACGCATCATGGGCAAGCGGCGTGTGCCATCGCTGCCCGATCTGCCGACGATCGCCGAGCAGGGCTTTGCCGATGTTGACAAGGCGGGCTGGTTTGCCGTGGTTGCGCCCAAACGCCTGCCCGCGGCCCAGTTCGTCAAGACCGAACAGGACCGCTGTGCGCAGCTGGTCAAGAAGGCGGGCATCACGATGGAGTGAGGCGTCCATCGTCAGCGCCGGCCCGATCACCGGTGCCAGGCGCCGCCGGGATCCGCACCATCAGGCGCCGGCCGGATCCGCACCGCCCGGCCCCTGCCCATTCAGCACCGCCACGCCCCCGCCAGGTCGTTTGCCAGCCAGCGTGCAAGCCCCGCATTCACCCGCTCGGATTGTTCCTGCGCCGCCCAATGCCCGGCATCGACCGTCAGCTCGGTCAGCCGCGCGCAATGGGCGCGCATCGGCCCGGCCAGCGGGGATTTCAGCGTCTCGCAGATCGCGTCGTAACTGGCGTGGATGAACAGGGCCGGCATCGCCAGCCGGCCACCATTCACCGACGCCTGCATGTAGGCATCGTTGCGCTCGCCGTTGGTGTACCAGCTGTTGGGGCCGGCAAAGCCGTTGCGTGCCAGCGCGTCGGCATAGTGCCGCAGCTCGTCGTTGCTCATCACGCTGCGGTCGAGCGGCAGATCGGGCGCCGCGCCGGCCTTGCCGAACCAGCCGCCACGCTTGCGCAGCAGCGCGGTCGGCGATGGCTTGCCCGCATGGGCCGGGCTTCCGGCGCGGAACATCGCCTTCACCGTGTTGACTGGGTTGGCGCCCAGTTCGGCCACAGCATGGTCGAAGTTTTCCAGGTAGTGCAGCTGGTAGTCCCACTGGCCGACCGGAAACTCGGTGATTGGGTAGACGCTGCGGTCGACCAGCTCGACCAGCTTCGGCGGCGACATGCCCTGCGGCATGTAGGGCACACACAGCGCGGCCACCGCCAGCGTGCGCTCGGGATGGTGCGACGCGATCGCCCAGGCCACCGGCGCGCCCAGGTCATGGCCGACCCAGACCGCCGCCTCGCGCCCGGTCGAGGCCAGCAGTTCCAGCATGTCGGCCACGCAGGCTTCGAGTGCATAGTCGGTCTTGGCCGGATGCACGGTCGACTGGCCATAACCCCGCATGTCAGGGGCCAGGGCACGAAAGCCCAGCGCGCCGAGTGCCAGCAGCTGGTGCCGCCAGCCGAGCGCCAGGTCGGGCCAGCCGTGCAAGAAGATGACCGGCGTGCCGTCGGCCGGCCCGCAGGCCAGGTAATGCGTCGTGTGGCGGTCCGAGCGCGTCTGATGCTCGGTGATCGTCGGTGTGGCCATATCGCTGCAAGCTCCCGTGTTCAGGTCCGCCGGTCAGGCAAACACATCCGACACATAACGCCCGGTGTCGCGCTCCACCTTGTCGAACCAGGCTTCGGCGGTCTCGGCCGTCACGCCCACCGCCTCCCGGTAGATGCGGATGAAGGTGTCGCGCACGGCAGGCGCCATGCGCTTGCCGTCGCCGCAGACATACACGTTGGCGCCCTTGCGGAACAGGTCGGCGATGTCGGCGCGGTCTTGCCAGACCCGATGCTGCACAAACGTCACCTCGCCCTGCGGCGCCTTGAAGTACGCGGGCCGCACGCTGACCACGCCCGCCGCCTCCCAGCCGGCCAACTCATCCTTGTAGATGTGGTCGACATCGGGATGGTCGCAGCCGAAGAACAGCAGCGCCGGGCCCACCTTCTGGCCGTTGGCGGCCTGCACCGCGCGGTCTTGCAGGAAGCCGCGGAACGGCGCCAGCCCGGTACCGGCGCAGACCATGACCATCGGCGTCTGCGGGTCGGCCGGCGGGTGGAAGTGTTCGTTCGACGGCCGCACCACCACCGCCACCTTGGTTCCCGGCGAGCAATTGGCCAGGTACGACGAGGCCATGCCCTGGTAGCGGCCCTGGCCCGAGATGGCCGGCGCATCGACCACCGCCACCGTCAGCGTGCAGCGGTTGGCATCCCACAGCGGCGACGACGAGATCGAATACTGCCGCGCCTTGGTCGGCGGCAGCATCGCGAGGAAGGCGCCGAAGCTCAGCTCACACGACGCAAACCGTTCCAGCAGGTCGAGCACGCTCAGGCGCTTGCCCAGCACCTGTTGCTGGTAGGCGGCGTCGTCGGCCAGCTGGTCAAGCTCGGCCTTTTCGGGCGGGCAGCGGGTGGCGACGGCCAGCTGGCCGACCTGGGCCCGGGTGGCCGGCTGGGCAAGCTCGACATAGTGGAACAGCAGCTCGCTGGCCGTCACCGGATAGCCCACCGGCAGCGAGGTGATGCTGGTCTCGGGCTTGCTGATCACCACCTGGCTGTCCGACGCCAGGCCGAAGCGCTTGAGCGCGCGCATCACGACGCCGATCGGGTTGTGCGGCAGCACGGCCAGATAGTCGCCGGCACGGTAGCTCATGCCCTCGGGCAGGCGGATGTCGATGTGGCGCTTCGAGCGGCCCAGCGGCGACTTCATGTCGACCAGCTCGCGGTTCTCGACCACCTCGCCATGCTCGAGCTCGGCCAGCCGCAGGATCGACGTGCGACCGGTCTTGACGATCTCGACATCGAGCTGGCCGCCGGTCGGCGCGGCCTTGACCTCCTTGCCGAGCGACTTGCCCAGTTCGTCCCACAGGCCGGCATACCAGTCATCGAAGGCGCCGAAGAAGTCGCCGCCCGAATCGGTCTCACCACGGTCCTTGATGCGCGTGGCGCCGGCTGCCTCCAGCGCGGCATCAAAGCGCTTGGGCACGGCCTGGTAGGTGCGCGCCCATTGCCGGTTGCCGCAGCCGAAGACGGCATAACGCACACCCTTCAGCGCATCGGCGCCCTGGCTGTCGAGCCAGGCCGCAAACTGGCGTGCGTTGTCGGGCGGCTGGCCTTCATACGATGCCGTCAGCAGCACCACCGCGCCGTCGGTCGGCAGCCGGCCCGTGTGTTCATCCAGCGGCGCCACCTGCACCGCATAACCCTGTTGCGGCGCGTCGCTGGCGATGCGCTCGGCAAAGGCTTCGGCCGATCCGGTGTTCGATCCGTACAGCACCAGCAGCGGCGTTGTCTGGCCGACCGGCGCTGTCTTGGCCGCGGCAGGTGTCTGCGCTGGCTTGGCCGTGGTGGCCGGTGCGGCCGCGCTGCGGGCCTTGAACGATGCGCTGCCACGCGGCTTGACGCGGATGCGAAAGCCATGGGGCTTGAGCGTCAGCGTCTCCGACACCTGCAGCTGGTACGACGGATCGTCCTCGATCAGGTCAAAGCGCTGCAGCATCATCGCCAGCAGCAGCTGCGCCTCCTGCATGGCAAACGGGCGGCCGATGCAGGCGCGCTGGCCGATGCCAAACGGCTTCCATGAATTGGGCGGCATCGCGGCAAAGGTGTCGGGCTCGAAGCGCTCGGGCCTGAACGCCTCGACATCGTTGCCCCAGACCTTGGTGTCGCGGTGCAGCATCGGCACCAGCACCATCACCGTGTCCCATTTGCGCAGCGCGTAACGCCCGGCCAGCAGCGTGTCTTCATAGGGCTTGAGCGCAAACGCCGGCGCGGTGGGCCAGATGCGCAGCGTCTCCATCAGGATCTGCTCGATGTAGCGCAGCTTGGCCAGGTGCTCGATGCGCGGCATCTCGTTGCCGAATGCGGCATCGACCTCGGCCCGCGCCTTGGCCAGCACCTGCGGGTTCTTGCACAGGAAATAGGTCGCAAACGACAGCAGGCCGCTGGTCGTTTCATGGCCGGCGATCAGGAAGGTGACCAGCTGGTAGCGGATGTTCTCGTCCGACAGGCCCTCGCCGGTCACCGGGTCGCGGCCTTGCAGCATCAGGCCCAGCAGGTCTTTCTTGCTGGCGCCGTTGGGGTCGCGCTTGCGCTCGGCGATCAGGCCGTCGGCCACCTCGCGCATCATGTGCAGGTTGTCCTCGTAGGCCCGGCGCGTGCGCAGCATCAGCTTGTTGGCGATGTCGGGCCGCCGTTCGCGCGCGCCCGATTCGGACAGCGCCTCGACCATCGCGCCCACGAACGGGTGCATCTCGCGCTGGTAGAAGCTGTTGAAGCGGTAGTCGAATGCACACAGCGCGATCGTGTCGAGCGTGAGGCGGGTCATGTCCTCGGTGACCTCGATCACGTTGTCGGGGCCGAAGCGCTCCCAGCGCATCAGCATCTGGTCGGCGATGTCGAGCATCTGGTCGAACATGCCGCGGATTCCCAGCGGGCCGAATGCCGGCATCAACAGCCGGTGCGCCTTGCCCCAGTTGGGCTCTTCGGTGCGCGCGGTGAAGAGGCCGTCGCCGGCAAAATCGCGGATGTTCTTCAGCGTGGCATGCACCCGCTTGTCGAAGCGCTTTTCATCGCACAGCTCGTTGACGATCTCCTGCGAGCTGACCAGGATCAGCGGCTTGCCGAAGAACTCGAGCTGGAAGATCGGGCCATGGATGCGGGCCAGCCGCATGAAGCCCTGCATCGGCGCGTCGCCGTCGATGGCGCGCATGTTGCCGATGAACGGGTCGCCCTTGGGCTGCGGAATGGGCTCGGTGCGGGGCATGCGGGTCTCCTGGGTGGCGATTTGTCGTGGCGTCGGTCGCTTGGCCGTGGGGCATAGTACTTTCAAACGCCCTCGGGTTCGACGCGTGACTGGCCTGACTGGCCTGCGGCTGTCAGAGGCGCCTGGATTCTGCGGCCGTGACGTCGCGCAATGCTGGTTCGGAAGTCCCTTCAGCGCTCACAAGGCTCGCTGGTGACCAAGCTCTCGGGGTTGACCCTGCTTCCGACGGCGCTGCGCTGGCGCGCCGCACGACGCCGCCCAGGCTGCGGTCTGGCGTCGCAGCCTGGGGCGTGGTTTTTGTGACGGCCGGCGCGACTCAGGTGACGAAATCTTGTCCGGCCTCGTGCGCTCGGCCCCTGGGCGGCGGCTGCGGATATAGCCCCAGGTGGGTGAGGATCTTCCCGATGACCGGCCACTCGAGGATGGCGGCGATGATCTTCAGTTCCCCGGCGCCGCAGTTCGGGCAGTGCTGCATGTCGATGTCGAACACGCGCTTGAGCAGCCGCGCCCAGCTGATGCGCTGCGGCCGGGCCTGAACCGTCTGGACCGCGCATTCGCCGGCAACTGTGACATCGGTGGCCAGCTTTTGCACCTCGGATCCCTGCGGCACCACCAGCGGGCGCAGCTTGGCGTTGGGCGCCATAACACCAGGATCTCTTTGACAACCGGCTGCCGCAGTATGCAGGGCACCTCAGTCTCGGCATGAACCCGGCGCTCGCCGAGCGGCTGCGCACCGCCGATGTCGTGCTCGCCGTCGGCACCAGGATCACCGACGTCGCGAGCGACAGCTACACGTTGATCTTGGCACCGAACCCCGAACAGCTGCTCATCCACTTCCGTCCCGAGGCGCACGAGGTCGGCCGCGTGTTTCGTCCCGAGATGGGTTTCGAGGCCGGCGTGGCCGCAGCCTCCGCGTCGCTGGTTGCGCTGGCCCCGCCCGATGCGAGGGCGTGGGACCTTTGGACGCAGTCGGCTCGGGAGGCCTTTCTAGGCTTCGGCGAGTTGCCGCCGCGGGACTCGCGGGCCACCGGCGTGGACCTCGCCGCGGCCATGCATCAGATGCGGGAGGCGCTGCCCGACGATGCGATCGTGACGAACGGCGCGGGCAACTATGCCGTCTGGCTGCACCGGTTCTTCGAGTACCGGTCACCCCGGACCGAGCTCGCGCCAACCTGCGGCGCGATGGGCTACGGCTTGCCGGCCGCCATTGCGGCCGCGCTGCGTCACCCCGAGCGCCAGGTCGTCTGTGTCGCCGGCGACGGCTGCTTCCTGATGTACTCGCAGGAACTGGCAACCGCCGCGCAGTACGGCGCCCGGCTCACGGTGCTGGTCGTCAACAACGGGATGTACGGGAGCATCCGCATGCACCAGGAGAAGCGCTACCCGAACCGGGTCAGCGGCACGCAGCTGGCGAGCCCGGACTATGTCGCGCTGGCCCGATCATTCGGTGCGCACGCGGAGCGGGTGTCACGAACCGAGGACTTCGCAGGCGCGTTCAGTCGCGCGAATGCGCATGTTGGCTTGGCGCTGCTGGAGTTTGTCACTGACCCCCAACAGATACTGCCGATCACACGCATCGCGTCGTCGGGCTGAGTCAGCTGCGAACCCGTCGACTCGCCCGGTCGCGCGATGGCCGTGGCCTACGCGCCCGTGAACGCAAAGTCCACTTCCGGCGCCAGACCGCTCACGATGCGGGCGATCGACTTGCCCGAACCGCACGAATGCGTCCAGCCCAGCGTGCCATGGCCGGTGTTGAGGAAAAAGTTCGGCAGCTTGGTCTTGCCGATCAGCGGCACGTTGCTCGGCGTCGCGGGGCGCAGCCCGGTCCAGAACTGAGCACGCGTGGCGTCACCGGCGCCGGGGAAGAGCTGCTCGACGCGGCGCACGATGGCCTCGCACCGCACACGGTTCAGGTCGCGGTCGTAGCCGTTGAGTTCGGCCGTGCCGGCGATGCGCAGGCGGTCGCCGGCTTCGTCGGTGTAGCGCGAGACCACGAGCTTGAATTCGTCGTCGGTCAGCGAGACCTGGTGCGCTCGGGATGCGTCGATCACCGGCATCGTGACGGAGTAGCCCTTGGCCGGGTAGATCGGCAGCCGGATGCCCAGCGGCGCGCCGTAGAACGGGCTGTGCGAGCCCATCGCCAGCACATAGGCATCGCCCGTGACGCGCTGGAAGCGGCCTTCGTTGTCGGTCGCCTCGACATGCTCGACCTGGCCCCGGCTTCGCGGATCGCGGTGACGGTGTGGCTCATCGAGAACCTGACGCCGGCCGCTTCGCAGAGCTTGACCAGTTCGCGCGCGAAGCGGTTGGCGTCACCCGATTCGTCTTCGGCCGTGTAGGTGGCGCCAGCCAATTGCGGACGGATGTGGGACAGCGCCGACTCGATCTTGACGGCCTCGTCGGCCGAGATCACCTGGCGCTCGCAGCCGAGTGCGCGCATCTGCTCGGCCGGCTTCAACGCACCGTCAAATTCCTTCTGCGTCGTATAGAGGTGCAGGATGCCCTGGGTGCGCTCGTGGTAGCTGATGCCCGCCTCGTGGCGCAGTGCCTGCAGCATCTCGCGGCTGTAGGTACCCAGCCGCACGATCTGCGCGATGTTGTGGCACGTGCGCGCCGGCGTGCACTCTCGAAGGAACTGCAGGCCCCAAAGCCATTGCCGCATGTCTGCGCGAATGCGAAACAGCAGCGGCGCGTCCTCCTTGCCGAGCCACTGCAGCACCTTCAGCGGCACGCTCGGGTTGGCCCAAGGCTCGGCATGGCTGACGGAAATCTGCCCGCCGTTGGCAAAGCCGGTCTCGGCCGCCGGGGAGGCCTGCCGGTCGATCACGGTCACCTCGTGGCCAAGCCTTTGCAGGTAGTAGGCAGACGTGACACTGAGCAGGCCGGCGCCGAGAACGATCACACGCATGATGTCCCTCCTCGTCGTGTGTTCGGAACGTCGCCCTCGGCACGTCCCTAGCGAATCCGGAAGTCCGACGGGTTCTTGCCAGTCCACGACGTGAATGCGCGGCGGAAGTTCGCAGCGTCGCTGTAGCCGAGCCGGTTCGCGATCTCTTCGCTGGTCATCTTGGTCCGGCGCAGGTACTCGATCGCGAGGCGCGACCGCACCTCGGCGAGCAGGTGACGGTACGAGGTCTTCTCGGTGTTGAGCCGGCGGCGCAATGCGCGCGGATGCATCGCCAACTGCTCGGCCATCGCCTCGGCGTCCGGGAAGCGGCCAGGGTGCATGATCAGCGCGCTGCGGATTTCGGAGGCGAGGCTGCCGTCGGCGCTCAGTTCGCCCAGGAGGCGATCGCACATTTCGCTGCACGAAGCGAAGGCGATCGGGTTGGCCAGCGGCAACGGCTTCGCGATCCAGGCCGCGTCGAATGCCATCTCGTTGTTGGGCTGCAGAAAATCCACGCGGCATTGGAGCCGGGTGCGGTAGGCGCGTGCGTGTGCCGGGGGGGGGTAGGCCACGCTCACGCGCACCGGTTTGGCAGCCTTGCCGACAAGATCCTGGATCACCGTCAGGTGACTCGCGAGAGCAAACTCGATCGCGAAGCGGTACAGATCCTGGCTCGGGTCCGACCAGATCAGCGGTTCGTACGCGTAGACAGCGTTCTGGCCGTCAGTCGAAAACGCCATGTCCACCACCGAACCAGCAATGCGGTGGTACTTGACCCCGAAGGCAATGGCGTCACTGACGGTCGCTGCACACAGGTTCGCATAGCCATAGGTGCCGTAGGCGGTGATGTGCATGCGTCGGCCCGCCCGCAACGCAATGGCCGGGTCCTTCGAGAGGCGCAAGGCATTGCGGGCGACGGTCTCGAGCTGACGATACGACACGCGCGTGTCGGGATCGGTTAGTCGTTTCGCGTCGAGCCCGCTGCCCGCGAGGGCCATTTCGCTCGCGATCCCTTCTTCGGCGAGCGTGGCAAGCACCGCGTGAATACGAAACGCCAAGTACACGCGGCGCTCGGGGTCGGGCGGCGTGCGATAGACGATCTGCGGGCTAGCGGCGCTGCTCGGCGCATCAGGCGACATATGTAGCGCGCGAGCTTAGCGCCGCTGGCGGGCGCTGTCCAAAAGTGACTGTCTGAGTGCACCAAACGGACCTTCCGTGCCGTGTCCACGAACCCAAGAATCCGCCATCGAGGAGACACGATGACGGTAGAGATTCCGTATACGTCAGCATCGCTCGCCAAGGCCAACGGCATTGAGCTGTGTTACGACACGTTCGGCGACCCATCTGCACCGCCGCTGGTGCTGATCATGGGCCTGGGGACGCAGATGATTGCTTGGGACGAGGCGTTCTGCGGCAGGTTGGCCGCGCGCGGCCATCGCGTGATCCGCTTCGACAACCGCGACATCGGTCTGTCGACGCGCTTCGATGCGGCCGGCGTGCCGGATGTCGGTGCGGCGCTGATGGCCGCAATGATGGGGCGCCCGGTCGACGCGCCATATCGACTGCACGACCTGGCCGACGACGTGGCAGGCCTGCTCGACGCGCTCGGCATCGAATCGGCCGATGTCGCCGGGGCGTCGATGGGCGGCGCAGTCGCTCAGCTCATGGCCATCCACCATCCACAGCGCGTGCGCACGCTGACCTCGATCATGGCGACCACCGGCGAGCCCGGCCTGCCGCCACCGACGCCCGAGGCGATGGCGGTCCTGACGAAGCCGACCCCGATCGACAAGGCGGCCTATCTCCAGAGCTACCGGCAGACCTTGAAGGTGCTGCGCAGTGGCAGCTTCCCGGAGGACGAGGCACTCGACTTCGAGCGTGCCGAGCGCAACTTCACACGAGGGTTGAACCCGGCCGGCGTCGCGCGGCAATTGGTGGCGGTTCTCGCGTCCGGCGGGCGCAAGCGCGCGCTGGCCAACGTGCGGGTGCCCACGCTCGTGCTCCACGGCGACGTCGATCCGCTGGTTCCATTGGCTTGCGGCATCGATACTGCCGAAGCCGTGCCAGGCGCGCGCCTGTGCGTCGTCGAAGGCATGGGCCACGCGTTGCCCATCACCATGTGGCCGCAAATCGTTGACGCCATCGCGGCGCACGCCAACCAGGATCGATGAACTATGCTCACACACGTTGCCGACCGCATTCGACCCCTGATCGACCGTTCCGACCCGTTGAGCCCGCCGTCGCGTGCGCTGCTGCTGCTCGAGATCCGGGCGGTATGGGAACTGGGTGCCTTTTTTGCCATGGCGCCGATGCTGCGGCTGGCGCCGGCCGGCGACGGTCACCCGGTGCTCGTGCTGCCGGGGCTCGCCGCCAGCGATGTGTCCACCCAAGGCTTGCGCGCCTTCCTGAGTGACCGCGGCTACGCGGCCCACGGCTGGCAGCTCGGGCGCAATGCCGGACCCCGTCCGGGCGTGGAAGCAGCGTTGCAGCGGCGGCTGGCCGAGCTGCACGAGCGCCACGGCCGCAAGGTCAGCATCATCGGCTGGAGTCTCGGCGGCATCTTCGCGCGCGAGGTCGCACGCCGGGCTCCGCAGCAGGTGCGCAGCGTCATCACGCTCGGCAGCCCGTTCGCAGGCGAGCCACGGGCCAGCAATGCCTGGCGGGTCTACGAGGCGCTGAGCGGCCTCGAGGTTGATGCGCATCCCTGGCGCGAAGCGATGAAGCAACCGCCGCCGGTGCCGAGCACGGCGATCTTCAGCCGCAGCGACGGCATCGTCTCCTGGCAGGGATGCCTGGAGCGCCAAAGCCCGACGACCGAGAACATTGAGGTCGAGGGCAGCCACAGCGGACTCGGCCACCACCCTGCGGTGCTGTACGCGATTGCCGACCGGCTGGCGCAACCCGAAGGCGCATGGCGGCCCTTTGACCGCAGCGGTCTGCGACGCTTCGTCTATCCCGATCCGCATCGAGATCAGCACCAGCCCAGAGCGGGTGGAGTCGGCCGGGAATGACGCGCAGTGGCGCCAGTCCTGGCCCGACGGTCCGCGGCTAGCCCCCCAATTTCCTCGAACAAGGAGACGACGATGGACCACCTGAGCGGCATGGATGCATCGTTCTTGCACCTCGAGACCCCCGAGACGCCGATGCACGTCGGCAGCCTGATGTTGTTCGAGCTGCCCAAGGGATACGAGGGCGACTTCTACGAAGTAGTGAAGGCAATGATCGGCCGCCGCATGCACCTGTGCTCGGTGCTACATCGCAAGCTGGCGCAAATGCCATTCGAGCTCGCCGAGCCCGTATGGATCGAGGACGACGACCTTGACCTCGACCATCACATCCGCAGTTTGACCCTGCCCCGGCCCGGCACGATGAAGCAGTTGCACCAGCTCGTCTCGCGACTGCACTCGACCCTGCTCGATCGCAGTCGCCCGCTGTGGGAGATGGTCGTGATCGAAGGCCTGCAGAACGGGCAGGTCGCCTTCTACAGCAAGGCGCATCACAGCGGCGTCGACGGCAAGGCGGGCTCCGAGATGGCCAAGGTGCTCTACGACGTCTCGCCCACGGTGCGCGAGGTGCCGCCACCGCGGCGCCGGCCGGCCAGCAGCGGCTACCAGCTCGGTGTCACCGAGTTGCTGCAAGCAGCCGTCGAGAACTCGGCGCGGCAGTACCTCAAGGTCGCGCAGCTGTTGCCGACGGCGGTGAAGGCGGTCGGTGCGGCGGGCAAGGCGATCGCGAGCACCCGCACGCCGAAGGGCGAGCGCTCGCTCAACCTCGGTTTGGCGCCGAAGACGATCTTCAACGAATCGATCACCAACCAGCGCTCGTACAGCACCTGGTCGGTGCCGCTGGACGACATCAAGGCGCTCGGCAAGCGCGTCGGCGGCACGGTGAACACCGTGGTGATGGCGATCTGCAGCGGCGCGCTGCGCCGCTTTCTGAAGGAGCGTGACCTGCTGCCGAAGAAGTCGCTGATCGCGATGGTGCCGGTCAGCCTGCGCGCAGCCGACAACGACGACATGAACAACCAGGTGTCGGCGATCCGCGTCGATCTGGCGACCGAGATTCACGACCTGCCGGCGCGATTCAAGGCGATCCACGCCTCGTCCGAGTCGGCCAAGGCGGTGGTGAAGGAACTGAAGCCCGTGCTCGGTGTGGATACGCCGATCACCGGCGCACCGTGGTTGATGACCGGGATCGCGTCGCTGCTCGGCCGCTCGGCCCTGGCGGCGCGAATGCCGGCGGCGGGCAACGTCGCCATCTCCAACGTGCCGGGGCCCCCGGTGCCGTTGTACATGGCGGGTGCGCGCATGTTGAGCTTCTACCCCGTGTCGATTCCTTACCATGGCTCGGCCTTGAACATCACCGTGCAGAGTTATGCCGGTTCGCTCGACTTCGGTCTCATTGCGTGCAGGCGCGTGGTGTCGCAGGAGGAGTCGTACGAACTGATCGAGCACATGAAGGCGGCGCTGAAGGAGATCGAGGCGCTGCCGTCGATCGAGACGTCGGCCGAGGCCGTGACTGCGCCGGCCCCGCCTGCGCGCGTCGCCGATGCGGCGGCGAAGGCGCCAGCCGTCAAGCCCGCTCGAAAGTCATCGCCACCCGGCAAGTCGGTCGGCGCGAAGAAGACAGCCGCTGCGGCGCGACGCACCGCAGCGGCCCGCACGCCGCGCAAGGGAACACCCCGGTGAACCGCCGGAGCAGGACGCGACGCCGTGCACGCGCAGTGTCCAGCACCCGCACCCGCACCGCAGCTCCAAGACCGTCGCGTTGGCAACGGGGTCGGCGCTGATCCTGCCCGGCCGGCCAGCGGCGGTGGGGACAGAACTGAGACCTGCGGTCGAGGCCTGAATGCCCATGCTGATCTACCCTTTGCTCTTCATTGCGTTGGTCGTCGCCATGTTCTGGGTTCTCGGAATGGTCTGGTTCTTCGGTGCGCTCTGCATCGTCGTCGCGGCCTGCTTTTGGGCCGCCACCCGCCTGAAAGGGCAGAGCCTGGCGGCCTTCGACCAGCCGGCCAGCGAGCGTTTCTCGACCGGGCCGAGCGCCGAACTGAAAACGGCGCTGGCGTCGCTGGCACGAATGAGCGAGGTCGTGCAGCGTGCGCCTCGTTGGCGGCGCTTGGCCAAGGCGCGCGAGGCGATGGATCAGCTGTTCGAAGGTCGCAGTTTCAACGCCAGCTTCACGCCGGTCGACTGCGCCGGCGTGCCCGCCGAATGGGTGCTTGCGCCTGGTGCCGACGCCACCCGGCGCACGCTCTACATCCATGGCGGCGCCTTTGTCGTCGGCAGCCCGAAGAGCCACCGCACGCTGACGAGCGCCTTCTCGTCGATCACCGGCGGCGCCGTGCTCGCGATCGACTACCGGCTGATGCCGGAGCATCCGCGCATGGCCGGCATCGAGGACTGCCGCAGCGCCTACCGCTGGATGCTCGACAACGGCCCGCAAGGTCCACAGGCGGCGCGCGTGGTGTTCGTCGCTGGCGATTCGGCCGGCGGCAACCTCACGTTGTCGCTCATCGCCTGGGTGCGCGACGAGGGCTTGCGTGAACCCGATGCCGCGGTGGCGCTGTCGCCCGCCACCGACAGCACCAGCGCCAGCCCAAGCCTGAAATCCAACCTGGCGACCGACCCGATGCTCGGCCCGCTGTTCGCGCCGCTGGCGAAGGTGCCACGGTCGATGCTGCTGCTGTTCGGCTGGATGCAGAACCGCATCAACCCGCGCGACCCGCTGATTTCGCCGGTCTACGGCGACCTGTCGCGGCTGCCGCCGCTGCTGGTGCAGGCCAGCGAGTCGGAGATGCTGCTCGACGACGCCCGGCGCTATGTCAACCGCGCGCGAGCGGCCGGCTCACCGGCGCGGCTGCAGACCTGGGACCACATGGTCCACGTCTGGCAAATATTCAATCCTGAGCTGCCCGAGGCTCACCAGGCGCTGGAAGAGATTCGCAAGTTCCTCGCGACGGTGCCACGGCGCGACGACGTCGCTGGCCAGGGGCTGACGCGCTGACCTTCAGCGCGGCCCACTGGGCGCTTGATTTCCACCTCGCGCAGAGGGGCTGCCAGATCGCTGACGAACACGCGCCGACCCTCGGCGTTGTGCGCCAGACAGATGCCCTCTTCGAGATGGCACTGGACACTAGCGGCTCGTCTGCAGGCTGAACCGCACGCCGCCGACCATCACGGCATCGCCGTCCCAGGCACAGCCGCAGGCAGTCGCAGCCGCCGTGATGGACTGCGGATCGGTGACTTCCAGGTCGATGCCGGCCAACCCTTCGCCGCGGCCGTCGCGCGCTTCGACAAAGCGCAGCACCGCGTTGCCGACCTCCACTTGCCATCGCCCATTGCCAGCGCGGCTGGCTGGTTGGGCGAGCACCTCGCCCCAGCGCCTGGCCAGTCGTTCGTGTTGGCGCCGACCGAAAACTGACCATCAGGGGGGGTGCGGCCAAAAACTTGGACTGGTTAAGCGGCGATCCCCAGGCTCCTGCGGTGCTCGACGGGACTGCGGAAGCCGAGTGAGATCTTGATCCGCACGTCGTTGTACCAGCGGATGTACGCGTCCAAGGCAGCGACGAACTCCTCGATGGTTGTGGATAGCCAGTCGCGCGAGAAGAACATCTCGATCTTCAGGCGACCGAAGAAGCCTTCGCACGCCGCGTTGTCTGGCGAGTAACCCTTGCGGGACATCGAGCGCACCAGCTTGGCCTCAGCGATTCGGGATAGCCAGCCAGGCCATCGATAGTGACCGCCACGGTCCGAATGCACAACGGGCCGCTCACCGCTGGCGGCGACCTTATCGATGGCGGCGTCCAGCATGGTGTTGACCAACTCGGCGTTCGGCCGCGTGCCGATCGACCAGCTGACGACCATGCCATCGAAGCAATCGATCATCGGCGACAGATAGACCTTGCCAGCCGGGATCTGGAACTCGGTGATGTCGGTGAGCCACTTCTCGTTCGGCGCACTCGCGCTGAAGTCGCGGTTCAGAACGTTGTCCGGGGCTGGGCTGATCTCGCCCAGGTACGAGCCGTATCGACGTCGTTTGCTTGTCGCGGCCACCAGGCACTCCTGCTTCATCAGGCGCCGCACGACCTTCTCCGAGATGTTCACAGACTGATCGGTCAACGAGGCGCGCATCCGGCGGTAGCCATAGCAGCGGTAGTTGCGCTCGAAGATGTCGGCCATC
>Ga0075160_10001049_pt1 | contig 17048 bp, 19 predicted proteins | sample JI91814C2DNA_FD_70969 | JGI IMG/M metagenome (GOLD analysis project Ga0075160, IMG submission 70969) | Wastewater effluent complex algal communities from Wisconsin, to seasonally profile nutrient transformation and Carbon sequestration -... | ecosystem: Engineered > WWTP > Effluent > Algae... | reverse complement strand
GTCAAACCGCAAGTAATTTGGATTAACCAATGAACCTTTTTGCTCAACATGTGTTCCTAAAATGGTTCTCAACGCCAAGTGCATCAAATGCGTAGCCGAATGATTTTTTGAGGTTGAAGCTCTCAAATTGGTATTTACTTTTGCTACAAAACTTGCATTTACATTCTCTGGATGTTGTTTTGCAAAATGTAATATTAAATTATTTTCTTTCTTAGTATCAATAATTTCAATCGTTTCGTTGGCTGAAACTAACGTTCCTTTATCACCCACTTGTCCACCACCTTCTGGATAAAACGGCGTGTTATCTAAAACAATTTGGTACAAAACACCGTCTTTTTTAGAATCTACTTTACGAATTCGTGTGATTTTTACTTCATTTGCAGTTTGATCATAACCTACGAATGTTTCAACGTTTCCTGGGATTAAAACGTTCCAATCTTCAGTAGAAATCTCAGAAGCGGCACGCGAACGTGCTTTTTGTTCTTGCATTGCTACATTGAAACCTGCTTCGTCTAAATCGTATCCTTTTTCACGAAGAATTAAGGCTGTTAAGTCAATTGGGAAACCAAAAGTATCATATAATTCAAATGCTTTAGCACCTGAAACTTCTTTTCCAGAGGTCTCAGCCATTACATTTTCTAACAATTGTAAACCTTGTTCTAAAGTTCTTAAGAAAGATGCTTCTTCTTCGCGAATTACATTAGTAACCAATTGTTGTTGCGATTTAATTTCTGGGAAAAATTCGCCCATTTGATTCGCTAAAACTTCCACCAATTTATTAATGAAAGGTTCTTTAGTTCCTAAAAATGTAAATCCGTAACGAATCGCACGACGTAAAATTCTACGAATTACATAACCTGCACCCGTATTTGATGGTAATTGTCCATCTGCAATAGCAAACGCCACTGCACGAACGTGGTCAACGATTACACGAATCGCAATGTTGGTTTTGTTTTGAGATTCTTCGTTTGCACTCAGAATGACATTATTAGGTGTATATTTTAAACCTGTAATTTGTTCTACTTTTTCAATTAATGGTGTAAATACATCGGTATCATAATTTGAAGTTACGTTTTGCATTGCCATACACAAACGTTCAAATCCCATTCCGGTATCTACGTGTTGGGCTGGTAATTTTTCCAATGAACCATCGGCTTTACGGTTGAATTCCATAAATACGTTGTTCCAGATTTCTACAACTTGCGGATGATCAGCATTTACTAAATCTCTTCCTGAAACAGCAGCACGCTCAGCATCCGTTCTCAAGTCAATATGAATTTCAGAGCAAGGACCACAGGGACCTTGGTCGCCCATTTCCCAGAAATTATCTTTTTTATTTCCTAGAATGATACGGTCTTCCGAAACGTATTGTTTCCAAATATCAAACGCTTCTTGGTCAAAAGGTACATTTTCTGCTGGATTTCCTTCAAAAACAGATACGTACAAACGGTCTTTGTCTAACTTCAGCACTTCGGTTAGAAATTCCCAAGCCCAACCTAATGCTTCTTTCTTAAAATAATCGCCAAACGACCAGTTGCCAAGCATTTCAAACATAGTATGGTGATAGGTATCAAAACCTACATCTTCTAAATCATTGTGTTTTCCAGAAACACGAAGACATTTTTGCGTATCGGCTATTCTTGGGTTTTTTGGAGTTCCATTGCCTAAAAAATATTCTTTAAACTGAGCCATTCCAGAGTTATTAAACATTAAAGTTGGATCGTCTTTTAAAACGATTGGCGCAGATGAAACAATTAAATGTCCTTTAGATTCAAAAAAATTAAGGTATGCTTTACGAATGTCTTGTGATTTCATTATCAATTAGTTATTTCAAGTTTTAGTCATTGATTTTGGCATAAATATGATATTAAATTTTTGAAAAATTTCCAAACTAAAAAATAAAATAGCTTTAGAATGAAACATTTCTTAAATTTGTTCGTATAACCAATGTCTATTAATAAATTTGACACAAAAATAGTATATTTTCATATATGTCGAAGGTAAAATATTATTACGATTCTGAAAATTTAGCCTACAAGCGTATTCAGACAAAAAAAAGAAAAAAAATTGGCTATATTGCGATATTCTTAATGTCTTCTGCACTGTTTGGATTTTTAATTTTTTTATTGTTGATAAACACGAGTTATTTTGAAACGCCAAAAGATAAAATTCAAGCAAGAGAAATTGAAACTTTAGTTTTAAATTACAAGGTTTTAAATAAAAAACTGGATTTAATGAATGAGGTATTAGAAGCTATTGAAAATAGAGATAATAATATTTACAGGATATATTTTAATGCTTCTCCTATTTCAGATGAAGAACGAAAAGCTGGTTTTGGAGGTGTAAATAGATATAAGGATTTACAGGGTTTTAACAATTCGGAATTGATGGAAAGTACAACAAAAAGAGTTGATATTTTAACTAAAGAACTAGTTATTCAATCCAAATCGTTAGATGAAATAGTAGCTTTAGCTAAGAAAAAAGAGAAGTTGTTAGCGGCAATTCCTGCGATTCAACCTGTTAAAAACGAGGATTTAAAACACATGGCTTCGGGTTTTGGTTATCGAAGTGATCCGTTTACAAAAATTAGAAAGTTTCATTACGGAATGGATTTCACCGCTCGAACAGGAACACCAATTTATGCAACGGGTGATGGAGAAGTTTATAAAGCAGATGCATTATTATCGGGTTATGGAAATCACATTGAAATTAATCATGGTTATGGTTATAAAACGTTGTATGCGCATTTAAGTAAATACAAATGTAGGCAAGGACAAAGAGTAAAGCGGGGTGATATTATTGGATATGTGGGAAGTACCGGAAGAAGTCAGGCGCCTCATTTACATTATGAAGTATTAAAAAATGGGGAACGCGTAAATCCTCTGAACTTCTATTATGGAAGTATTTCAGCAAAAGAATATATAGAAATTTCAAAATTAGCAAATCAAGAAAATCAATCGTTGGATTAACGATTTATGATTAACGATTTTAGAAGTTTTGAATTTGAACTTGAATTTGAAGGATGCATTTAGAATTAGCATTAAATAAACGATATTACAGCATTGGCGAAATTGCCAAAGCCTTTGATGTAAACGCTTCCTTAATTCGTTTTTGGGATAAAGAATTTGATATTCTAAAGCCAAAAAAAAATGCCAAAGGAAATAGAATGTTTACGCCCGAAGACGTAAAGAATTTGCAATTGATTTATCATTTGGTAAAAGAACGTGGGTTTACTCTAGAAGGTGCCAAAACACATTTGAAAGAAGGTCAAAAAAAAACCTTAGATAAATTTGAAATTATCAGCAAATTAGAAACGATTAAAGCACAATTGAATACGATTAAAAATCAACTTTAAATAAATTAGTAAACTTTAAAATTAAAAAAATGATGAGAAAATTTTTGCCTTGGATGATTGGTGGTGGATTATTACTAATCCTTTTGTTTTGGTATATTAGTGTTAAAAACGGTGCAATTACAGTTGACCAAGCTGTAAAAAAAGAATGGGGAAATGTGGAAACTTCCTATCAAAGAAGAAATGATTTAATTGGGAATTTAGTTAAAACTGTAAAAGGTGCTGCTGATTTTGAAAAATCTACTTTAGAAGCAGTTGTTTCGGCTAGAGCTAAAGCAACATCTATTACTGTTGATCCAACAAACATTACTCCAGAGCAATTTGAACAATTTAATCAAGCTCAAAGTGGTGTTTCTTCTGCCTTATCTAGATTATTGGTTACTGTTGAGAAATATCCAGACCTAAAAGCGAATCAAAATTTCTTGAAATTACAAGATGAATTGGCTAGTACAGAAAATCAAATTTTAACGGCTAGAACACGTTTTAATGAATCTGTTGAAAAATATAACAACTATGTGTTAAAAATGCCTAGAAGTTTAATTTTATCAGATTATAAAGAGAAAGCTGTTTTTAAAGCAGTTGCAGGAGCAGAAAAACCAGTAGAAGTAGATTTTGACTTTAATAGCGAGAAAAAATAATGTCTAAAACCGAAGATTTCTTAACAAAAACAGATGAGCAAGAAATTGTTTTATCAATTGTAGAAGCCGAAAAAAACACTTCGGGAGAAATTAGAGTGCATATAGAACAACATTCCGAAAAATCACCTCTTGACAGAGCTCAAGAGGTTTTTTTTGAGTTGAAAATGAGCGAAACAAAAGATCGCAATGGTGTTTTGTTTTATATATGTGTTTCTGATAAAAAGTTTGCTATTATTGGTGACAAAGGTATTAATGATGTAGTTGAATCTGATTTTTGGGATTGTACAAAAGATACTGTAATTGCAAATTTTAAAGAAGGCAACTTCAAGAAAGGCTTGGTTGAAGGAATTTTAAGAGCAGGTGAGCGATTAAAAAAATATTTTCCACATCAATTAGATGATACAAACGAATTGTCAAACGAAATCTCAAGAAACTAATATGAGAAAGTTATTTTTATTTGTATTGGTTTTAAGCGGAATTATTGTTCAGGCGCAGTTTACTATACCTGACCAACCTAGTGTTCAAACCAGTATTTATGATTATGCCGATATTTTAAATCCTCAAGAAGAAAAAGAATTAGAAAACAAGTTAATTCGATATTCCGATTCTACAACCACTCAAATCGTTTTGATTACAATTGAAGATTTAAAAGGTGAAGACATTGGAATTTTAACTCCAAAATGGGGACAAAAATGGGGAATTGGTGGTAGTGAGCAAAATGATAACGGAATTATTATTCTTTTTGCTAAAAATGATAAAAAGATATGGATTTCTCCTGGATACGGAGTTGAAGATAGATTAACTGCTGGAATAAATGGAGAGCTTATTCGAAATATAATTATTCCTGAATTCAAAGCAGGAAACTTTTATTTAGGTCTTGATAAAGGAACCGATGCTATTTTTGAAGTTTTAAAAGGAAAATATAAAGGCTCTAGAAAAGAATCGAGTAATCCTTTGCCTTTTATTTTAATTGTAATTTTCATCATTATTCTTTTAGTTTTAGCTTCTAGAGGTAATAAAGGCGGCGGAAATTTTAGAGGAGGTGGAGGTTTTGATTTAGGTGACATTATTATACTTAGTAGTCTTGGAAGAGGAAATGGAGGTTTTGGAGGCGGAAGCTTTGGCGGCGGTTCTTCTGGAGGTTTCGGCGGTGGTTTCGGTGGCGGCGGTTTCTCGGGTGGAGGTGCTGGTGGAAGTTGGTAAGCATTTATAATAATAACATCAAAAAATAAAGTAAAAATTATTTTTTTAAAAATTGTGACAAACATAAATTCGATTTTTACAGAATAAAATGAAAAGAAAAAACATGAAATTTATCAATTCAAGAGCGAAGCTAATTCCCTTTTTAGTTGTATTGCTATAAAATATGATATCTCTATTTCGCTCGAAGTAAAAAAAGTAATACAAAATAATGAATTTTTGAATGCAGGTAACAAAGTTTATCTTGAATATTGTTTAAAATAGTTTGTAAACTTGAAGTTGAAATTTTGCATTAGAAAAACTAAAAGTATTTTTGTGGTTTGGTGAAAAATGTTTGAAAGCTAAAAAATATTCAAATTTTTTTAAAAAGCTTAAGATTACTAAAATTTTCAAGTATTATTCAATAATAATTGAGGTAAATTTAAGAAAATCCATTAATCGTTAATCAAACTAGATTTTTTAGAGCAAAAAATCAAATAGAAATGCAAGGTCTTTTACGATTCTTCAAAAAACTTGTAATTCTTATTTGTAATAATTTGTAAAAGCTTTATTTCTAAAGGAAATTGTCATGGATTTCTGATGCATATTTTGGGTTTAAATACCTTTGTTTGCAGTTCCAGAGGCTATCCAAGAAGATATAATTCCCAATACAGATATAGTTGCAATTACTATAAAAATATTAAACCATTCAAAAACAACTGGGTAGGGCATAGTAGGTGTTATCATTATAAATGAAAATTGCTGTTGTATTAGTACAACTCCAATAGCTAAAACTAATCCAATCAATAGCCCAAAAAAAGAAATAATAATTCCTTGAGTAAAAAAAATTGTTCTTATTGATTTTTTTCTTAGTCCTAAATTGTATAATGTTTTTAAATTCTCCATTTTATCAATAATTATCATTACAATTGCACCAGATAAGCAAAATAAAGTTAAGATGACAACTAATGTACTAAATAGATAAATAAATAAATTTTCAGATTGAAGCATTTTATAGAGTGAATCGTTTAATTGTGCTCTGTTCTTTATCTTTATGTTTTCACCAAAAATTGTTTTAAGGTCACTTCTAATTTCACTTTCTTCACTGTTTAGTTTAGTTTTGATTTCAATATTGGTATATTGGTTAGACTTCAATCCTAATAAGTTTTGAGCTAAGACAACATCACAAAAAACATACTTTTCGTTTAATTCTTCATTAATAGAATATATTCCAGAAGGAACGAGATATAATTTATTAAAAGCTTCCTCAGGATTTTCAATATTACTTTTGCCTGGTTTTAGCGCATAAACTTCTAATGGATTATTGAAATCAAATAATCCTAATGCTAATTTTCTGCTGATTTCTGCACCAACAACTGCGCTTTCAGCATTAGAACTAATCCATTCACCAGCATACATATGATTTTTAAAGTTATTGACTTTACTATAATTATTGTCTACTCCCTTTAAATGTGCTACAATTTCTTTTTCTTTAAATAAAAAGTATACACGTTCTTCTGCTATTTTGCTAAAAGCTTTAATTTTTTTATTTGCTTTTAACTGTTGTTCTTGAATAGATGACATGGTAATATATTTCCCAATAGAAGTTTCTATTCGAAAATCTGGATCGGTGGCATTTGTAAAGTTTAAAGTGAATTCTTTTAAACCACTAAAAACAGATAAGAAAATAAATAATGCCATAGTACTTGCTATTATTCCAACAGTAGCAATGCCGGTAATTATATTTATGGCTTTATTCTTGCTAAAACTTATAGCATAACGCTTGGCTATAAAAAATGAAATTTTCAAGTTAAGATTTTTTTCTTTTTTCTAATAAATTAGGATTTTCAATAGGATTTTCAACTCCAGATAAAGCTTTGTCAATTTTTTCGATGTAGTCTAAACTGTCATCTATGTAAAAAATCAAGTTAGGTACTTTGCGTAATTGATTTTTTATGCGCTGTGCTAAATCATGCTTAATCAATGGAGCGTTACTTTTTATAGCAGATAAAATTTCAAAAGCTTTTTCAGTAGGAAAAACACTTAAATGAACTTTTGCTATTGATAAATCGGAAGTTACAGTCACTTTAGAAACCGAAATTATCAAATTGTTAATATTGTTTTTACGGATTTCACCTTGTAAAATAGATACCAAATCATTTTGTAGTAGTGCTCCTATTTTTTTTTGTCTATTCGTTTCCATTTTGCAAAAATACGTTTTTTTTTTAAAGCTAAAGTAAATGTAATTTCTTAAAGAAAAGTGAGGTTGTGGTTTAAAATTGCTAATTTTGTTTTGTAATCTTACATTTAACTTACCATGAGAAAAATTGAACATATAGGTATTGCTGTAAAAAGTTTGGAGGCATCAAATATACTTTTCGAAAAATTATTTGGAATACCACCTTATAAAGAGGAAGAAGTTTTGAGCGAAGGAGTAAAAGCTTCATTTTTTATGAATGGACCAAATAAAATAGAATTATTAGAAGCAAAAAATCCTGATAGTCCAATTGCAAAGTTTATAGATAAAAAAGGTGAAGGAATCCATCATATTGCTTTTGATGTCTATAATATAGAAGAAGAAATTAAAAGACTTAAAAAAGAAGGCTTTGTAGTTTTGAATGAAATTCCAAAAATTGGAGCTGATAATAAACTTGTTGCATTTTTACATCCTAAAGGAACTAATGGTGTTTTAATAGAACTATGTCAAGAAATAAAGTAATCTTTTTAAGAAAGATTTGCGTGCATTAAAAAATAGTAGTAATATTGCATACTCAAACTGGTCCTATAGCTCAGTTGGTTAGAGCACCTGACTCATAATCAGGTGGTCCCTGGTTCGAGCCCAGGTGGGACCACTTAGTTTGAAATTTGACAGAAAAATAGTATTAAATTTAAAATTTTAAGTTTATTTTAGTTTTTTTTGTTAAAACTTGTTGTAAAGTTTAAAAATATTTATACTTTCGTGTTAATTAATTTGTAAATCAATAGTAAAAGTTAACAACTTTTTTAAATATTTTTTATTTGGTAATATAAATCATTTAATTAATATTTTTTATCTACTATAAATCATATTGTATGAATAGAACTTTAACTTTGTTAATTATACTTTTTTCTGTACAGTTAACAAAAGCGGCTGAAACAAATCCTCCACCCCCACCAACTGCTCCACCCCCTCCTGGGTTGCCTATTGATAGTAGTTTGCTTTTCTTTTTTTTCTTAGCCCTAGTGATAGGTAGCTTTTTGACAAAAAAATATAATTTAAATAAGTAAAGACTTTATTTAAGAGTCTTTTTTAAAACTCTCAATTCATTCAAACGAATCACATATTTCCCAATTACATCAAATTCTAAATTTACAATTGTTCCTATTTCAAAAGAATTAAAATTTGTATGTTCATACGTAAAAGGAATAATAGCTACACTAAACCTATTTTTTTCTGAATTTACAACAGTTAAACTAGTTCCATTAACGGTAATTGAACCTTTTTCAATTGTTAGGTTGTTTAAAGATGCATCATATTCAAAAGTAAAGAACCAACTCCCATTAGCTTCTTTGATAGCAACACAAGTTCCCGTTTGATCGACATGTCCTTGAACAATGTGTCCGTCTAGTCTGTCGCCAAGTTTCATAGCGCGTTCTAAATTTATTATATCTCCTTCTTTCCATGTTCCAATTGAAGTTTTGTTAATTGTTTCTTTAATGGCTGTTACAGTATAAGTATTATTGTCTATTTTTACAACTGTTAAACAAATACCATTATGTGAAACACTTTGGTCTATTTTTAACTCATTGGTAATATTTGATTCTATCGTTAAGTTTAGGTTTTCCTGATCTTTTTCGATTTCTTTTATCATTCCAAGTGTTTCTATAATTCCTGTAAACATAACTGATTTAATTTTACTAAATTTGCATTTCAAAAGTAAGTAATAAATCACATTTGTCATGATAAAAAAAGCAGAAAATATAATTGTTGGAATTTCAATTGGAGATTTGAATGGTATTGGAAGCGAAGTTATTTTAAAAACATTTGAAGATACTCGAATGTTAGATTTGTGTACGCCTGTAATTTTTGCAAATGTAAAAATCGTTTCTTTTTTAAAGAAAGAATTAAAATTAGATGTCGCAATTCATGGAATTGATAAAATTGAGCAGCTTGTTCTTGGAAAAATAAATGTTCTAAATGTATGGCGAGAAGGTGTAAATTTAGAATTTGGTAAAAATGATGTTGTTGTAGGCGGTTATGCGATAAAATCTTTTGTAGCAGCTACTAATGCCTTGAAAGAGGATATGGTTGATGTTTTGGTAACAGCTCCAATTAATAAATACAATATTCAATCGGAAGAATTCAATTTTCCAGGACATACCGAATATTTAGATAAAGAATTAAATGGCGATGCCTTAATGTTGATGGTATATGATGATTTACGTGTTGGCCTGCTTACAGATCATATTCCCGTAAATGAAGTGCCAAAGCACATAACTGAAAAATTAATTTCAAATAAAATTAAAACGATTATTCAAACGTTAAAACAAGATTTTGAGCTTGAAAAACCAAAAGTAGCTGTTTTAGGATTAAATCCACATTCTGGGGACAATGGTGTTATAGGAATGGAAGAAGAAAAAATATTCAAACCAACATTAAAAAAATTATTTGAAGAAGGAAATATGGTTTTCGGACCTTTCCCAGCCGATGGCTTTTTTGGGTCAGCCCAATATGAAAAATATGATGCCATTATTGCAACTTATCACGATCAAGGATTAATACCTTTCAAAACACTGTCTTTTGGAAACGGAGTTAATTATACTGCAGGATTAAACAAAATTAGAACCTCGCCAGACCACGGAACGGCTTATGAAATTGCAGGAAAAGGAATAGCAAATTACGAGTCATTTAAAGAAGCTGTTTATTTAGCAATTGATATATACAAAAAAAGAAATGACTATCAAGAATTGATAAAGAATCCTTTAAAAACGAAAGAAATGCAGTTATAAATAAAAAAAAACTTACAGCCGGTTTGAATTTATAAATATTTTATATCTTTGCAAACCTTTAAAAAAGGTAAAACTGTTGTTATGAATGATTTAAAAGAATTTTTGGTTCCATTTTCGGGATTGAAATTGGGTAAGCATCAGTTTGATTATCAATTAGATAATACGTTCTTCAAGCACTTTGATTATGATGAATTTAACGATGCATCAATTAAAGTAAATATTGTTTTAGAGAAGAAAAGTACTTTGCTTGAGCTCGATTTTAAGCACAAAGGAACTGTAAATGTACCTTGTGATGTTTCGGGCGAAGAGTTTGATTTGCCAATTAATGGAAAATTTAAGCTTTTGGTCAAGTTTGGTAATGTATTTAACGATGAAAATGAAGAGTTACTGATATTACCCCATGGAGAATTTCAGTTTAGTGTTGCGCAATATATATATGAAACTATTGTATTGTCAGTTCCATTGAGAAGAGTGCATCCAGGAATAAAGGACGGTTCACTAAAAGAAGTAATTGAAAAATTAGAATCGCTTGCTCCAAAAGAAAGTAAAACAGAAGAACAAAAAAATGATATAGACCCTAGATGGGAAAATTTAAAAAAACTATTAACGGATAAATAAAGTAGAAAAATGGCACATCCAAAGAGAAGACAGTCGTCAACAAGAAGAGATAAAAGAAGAACACATTACAAAGCGACAGTTGCACAAATTGCTACTTGCCCTATAACTGGCGAAGCACACTTATACCACAGAGCTTATTGGCACGAGGGTAAAATGTACTACAGAGGTCAAGTTGTAATTGATAAGGCAGAAGCTGTAGCTTAATTGCTTTAAAAAATAGAGAAAACTCTCACATTGTGAGGGTTTTTTTGTTAACTACCAGTTTGTTGCATATTTATAGTAACGAATAGGATGGTTTTGAATTTTTTTTTGTAATTTCAACCACTTTTCGAATCAAAAAATTCGAGAAGAAAAAATAACCTTTATGACTAAAATAACAGCAGCAATTACCGCTATTGGTTCGTATGTTCCAGACTACGTTTTATCAAATCAAGTTTTGGAAACATTGGTAGATACCAATGACGAATGGATTACCACTCGTACAGGAATTAAAGAAAGAAGATTATTAAAAGAAGAAGGCAAAGGAACATCTTACCTTGCTATTAAAGCAGCTCAAAACTTATTAGAGAAAGCCAATTTAGATCCTAAAGAAATTGATTTAGTGATTATGGCAACTGCAACTCCAGACCTTCCCGTAGCTTCAACAGGAGTTTATGTAGCTACAGAGATTGGTGCAATAAATGCTTTTGCTTATGATTTGCAAGCGGCTTGTTCAAGTTTTCTTTATGGAATGTCTACTGCTTCAGCTTACATAACATCAGGAAGATATAAAAAAGTATTGTTAATAGGTGCTGATAAAATGTCATCTATTATCGATTATACAGACAGAGCTACTTGTATCATCTTTGGAGATGGTGCGGGAGCTGTTTTATTCGAGCCAAACAACGAAGGCTTAGGATTACAAGATGAAATCTTAAAAAGCGACGGAATTGGTAGAGAATTCTTAAAAATTGAAGCTGGAGGTTCTATTTTACCTCCTTCAGAAGAAACAGTTAAAAACAAACAACATTTTGTTTTTCAAGATGGAAAAACGGTTTTTAAATATGCAGTTTCTGGGATGGCTGATGTGAGTGAAAAAATCATGCAACGTAACAATTTGTCTCATCAGGATGTAAACTGGCTGGTAGCTCATCAAGCAAACAGAAGAATTATCGACGCCACTGCAAATCGAATGGAATTAGACGAATCTAAAGTATTAATCAATATTCAAAAATACGGTAATACAACATCGGCAACACTACCCTTATTATTATCTGATTTTGAAAATCAACTTAAAAAAGGAGATAATATCATTTTTGCTGCTTTTGGTGGTGGATTTACATGGGGTGCCATCTATTTAAAATGGGCTTATACGAAATAAAACTAAACTAAACTAAATCAAATATTATGGATATTAAAGAGATTCAAAACCTAATCAAGTTTGTTGCAAAATCAGGAGCTACAGAAGTAAAATTAGAAATGGACGATTTTAAAATCACCATAAAAACTACCACGGAGGGTAATGAAAGTACAACAACTTATGTGCAACAAATGCCAATGCAAGCTGCACCACAAATGATTGCTCCTCAAGTGGTTTCTCCAGCTGTTTTAGAAACAGTTTCTGCACCTGCTTCTGATGATAATGCTAAATATATTACTGTAAAATCTCCAATTATTGGTACTTTCTATAGAAAACCTGCACCAGATAAACCAATGTTTGTTGAAGTTGGTACAACTATCAATAAAGGAGATATTTTGTGTGTAATTGAAGCAATGAAATTATTCAACGAAATTGAATCAGAAATTTCAGGTAAAATCATAAAAATTTTAGTTGATGATTCTTCTCCTGTTGAATTTGATCAACCATTATTTTTAGTTGATCCATCATAAATTTAAGACTTTAGATTGCAGATTTTAGATTGCAGATTTTATCTTTTAGTTTAGATACAAATCAATTGCTTTCTTTTACTTCTAACTTCTAATTTCTAACTTCTAACTTTTAAAACATGTTTAAAAAAATATTAATTGCCAATAGAGGTGAAATTGCACTCCGTGTGATTAGAACTTGTAGAGAAATGGGCATCAAGACGGTAGCAGTTTATTCAACGGCAGATGCAGATAGTTTACACGTAAAATTTGCTGATGAGGCGGTTTGTATTGGACCTCCTCCAAGTAATTTGTCTTACTTAAAAATGTCTAATATTATAGCGGCTGCAGAAATTACAAATGCAGACGCTATCCATCCAGGTTACGGATTTTTATCCGAGAATGCTAAATTTTCTAAAATTTGTCAAGAACACGGCATCAAATTCATTGGTGCTTCTCCTGAAATGATTGAACGCATGGGAGATAAAGCGTCTGCAAAATCAACAATGATAGAAGCAGGTGTTCCATGCGTTCCAGGTTCAGTAGGAATATTAGAGTCCTATGAAGAAGCCGAAAAACTAGCAAATGAATTTGGTTATCCTGTAATGTTAAAAGCAACTGCGGGTGGCGGAGGAAAGGGTATGCGTGCCGTATGGAAAAAACAAGATTTACTTAAGGCTTGGGAAGGTGCTCGTCAAGAATCAGCAGCAGCTTTTGGTAATGATGGCATGTACTTAGAAAAATTAATCGAAGAACCTCGACATATTGAAATACAAGTTGTTGGAGATTCTTATGGAAAAGCATGTCACCTTTCAGAAAGAGATTGCTCTGTTCAAAGACGTCACCAAAAATTAACAGAAGAAACACCTTCTCCATTTATGACAGATGAATTGCGTGAAAAAATGGGTACAGCAGCCGTAAAAGCTGCAGAATACATCAAATATGAAGGTGCAGGAACAGTAGAATTTTTGGTAGATAAGCATAGAAATTTCTATTTTATGGAAATGAATACTCGTATTCAAGTTGAACACCCAATTACTGAACAAGTTGTTGATTATGACTTAATTCGTGAGCAAATTATGGTGGCTGCAGGAATTCCAATTTCTGGAAAAAACTATTATCCTCAATTGCATTCTATAGAATGCCGTATCAATGCTGAAGACCCATATAATGATTTCCGCCCTTCACCAGGTAAAATTACAGTTTTACATTCGCCAGGAGGACACGGAGTACGCTTAGATACGCATGTTTACGCAGGATATACAATTCCGCCAAATTATGACTCAATGATAGCTAAATTGATTACAACTGCTCAAACAAGAGAAGAGGCAATAAACAAAATGAAACGTGCTTTAGATGAATTCGTAATCGAAGGAATCAAAACCACAATTCCGTTCCACAGACAATTAATGGATGAACCTGATTACGTAGCTGGGAATTATACTACAAAATTCATGGAATCTTTTGTAATGAAAGATCTTCAGGAATAAAAACATGAATCAGTCTTAAATATGCTTCAATATTAACACATATTTAAAATAGTTTACTTCTTTTAATTTTTGCTTAATGTTTAAAAATTATGCAAAATTGGTATTTCTTTATCTTTGTATAGTTATATAGTACTACCGAATTTATAATGTAAAAATAACCCATATCTGTATCATATCTTACAAATTATATGGGTTTTTTCTTTTCCCCTTAATTATTGTTATATTTGAATTAAAAAAATAATTATTTCCATTCTTTAAATTTTTATTATTAGAAAGTATGCAACTTAGTTATTGGGAAATAAAAAATTGGTTTACAAACATAGATTTTACTATCGTAGGTAGTGGAATTGTTGGTTTACATACCGCATTAGCTTTGCGCAAAAGATTTTCTTCTGCTAAAATTTTAGTTCTCGAAAAAGGCATTTTGCCACAAGGAGCTAGCACCAAAAATGCTGGTTTTGCTTGTTTTGGAAGCATTTCTGAAATCATAGATGATTTAAAAAACCATACCGAAGAAGAAGTTATTCAACTGATTCAAAAACGATACTTAGGTTTACAATTGCTTCGAAAAAATTTCGGAGATGCTATAATTGATTTTAAACCTTTTGGTGGTTACGAATTATTTTTAAGGGAAGATGAGTCATTTTACAATGAATGTATTCAAAAAATCCCGTTTATAAATGATATTATCAAGCCTCTATTTAAAACAGAAGTTTTTTTTAAAGAAATAAATCGATTTAATTTTTGGGGTGTCTTTGAACAACTAATTTTCAATCCGTTTGAAGCTCAAATTGATACAGGAAATATGATGCAAGCTTTATTAAAAAAAGCACATCAAAATGACATTCTGATTGTAAATAGTCAAACGGTAACAAGTTTTCAAGAACTAAATGATGGTGTTGAGGTTGAAACCAATGGAATTGCATTCAAAACCAATAAATTGCTATTTACCACAAACGGTTTTGCATCGCTATTAACAAATAATCTAGTGCAACCAGCTAGAGCACAAGTTTTAATTACAAAACCAATTCCGAATTTAGATATCAAAGGCACTTTTCATTTAGATAAAGGCTATTTTTATTTCAGAAATATAAACGATAGAATTCTTTTTGGTGGAGGAAGAAATTTAGATTTTGCAGGTGAAACTACAACATCACACGATACAACTGAATTGATTCAAAATCGTTTGGAAGATTTATTAAAAACTGTAATTTTACCCCATCATGTATTTGAAATTGAACATCGTTGGAGTGGCACTATGGGTGTAGGAGTACATAAAAAACCAATTGTAGAACAAATTTCAAATCACGTGTATTGCGGTGTGCGAATGGGGGGAATGGGTGTTGCTATTGGTAGTTTAATCGGACAAGAATTAGCAGATTTTGTATAGTATTTTTTGGGGCTCGGTATAAATTTCAAGTTTTAACTATATATAGCGGATTGGTTTATATTCTATGATAGGACATACTAATTTGTTAGGAGTAAAAGTAAAGAGATAACATTTACAAACAAATCAATTAAAAGAGCCATTTTTTACCCACGCACCGACAGACAGAACGACAATAATTCAAACACTTTATATATTGAAAAACAAGATAGTCGAAAAATTAATTCTATCTTTGCGGGCACATTTGAAATGGACATGAACAGAATAAAAGAAGTGTTAGAAGAGAAAGGAATAAAACAGATTTGGTTGGCTGAGCAACTTGGAAAAAGTTACAATATGGTCAATGGCTATGTGCAAAACCGACAACAGCCAAGACTTGAAGTGCTTTTTGAAATCGCCAAGATATTGGGAGTTAAACCACAAGAATTATTAAAAGAGAAAAAATGACAAGCATAGCACAACAACAAGAATTACGAGCAAAAATTTGGAGAATAGCCAACGATGTTCGTGGCTCAGTGGATGGTTGGGACTTTACAGTTTGTCTTATTAACCTGACAGAAATATGACGTATATACATTAAGTGGCATATTGTATGTCTTTATGATTGAAATATTTTTTACTTTTCTGGTTTTTGTGATAACATTTGCATGTGATTTTCTAAATTTTCTTTTAATTTTTCTCGATTTTTTGGTGCTGGTTTTGATGAAAGTCCTTGTTTTAAATCACAATTCAGATATTCATCAGGGTTCTTTTCTGGGGAATAAGCTGGCAAGAAAAAGAGTTCTATTTTCTCTTTGTTTTCGACTATACAATCCTTAACAATATGGCTGTGATGTACTCTTAAATTATCAAGAATCAAAAATATTTTCTGCTCATTATTTTTTATTAATTGTTTTAAAAATTCAATAAATCTATCAGAATTCATGTTTTCTGAATAAATCATAAACTGCAATTTTCCTTGATTGGTAACGGTTGAAATCATATTTAAAGAAAAATGTTTAGACATACTTTTCTTTGTTGGTGTTTTTCCTTTTGGTGCATAAGAACGACCGTGTTGGTTATTGCGAACGCTTGTTTCATCCCCCCATTGAATTTCTGCTTTTTCTTCTTTGGCTCTTTTTTGAATGACTAGATATTCTTCATCTAACAATTTTTGAACTTTTTTTGAACATTGCTCATAAGCCATTTTCTTTGGTTTCTGTGGTGTAAAACCCCACTTTCGAAGATAATCTCCCATTGTATTTATGGCTAAAACTACTCCAAACTCTCTATCAACCAGCTCTTTAACAGCTTTGCGTGTCCATAAAGCAAAGTCTAATTTCAATTTATCAGGGGTGCTGTCAATTATCATTTTCTGAATTTCTTGCTCTTGTTTAGTACTCAAAAGTTTCTTGTCTTCTGATTTAACTCCTCTCTTTTTTGAAGAAAGTCCATTGATACCATTTGCTTTATAATTTTTCCACCATTCAGAAATTGAAGCACTTCGAACACCTATGATTTGAGCAACTTCACCTTTTTTTCTGCCTGATTTTATAAGTTTAATCGCTTGC
>Ga0075160_10001045_pt1 | contig 17068 bp, 18 predicted proteins | sample JI91814C2DNA_FD_70969 | JGI IMG/M metagenome (GOLD analysis project Ga0075160, IMG submission 70969) | Wastewater effluent complex algal communities from Wisconsin, to seasonally profile nutrient transformation and Carbon sequestration -... | ecosystem: Engineered > WWTP > Effluent > Algae... | reverse complement strand
AGCCCCGCGATCACCCCGTACTTCACGATGTCACGCCACATGCTCCACCTCCGTTGATTGAACCGGCGCCGATTGCGGGCCAACGCGGGCCATTCGTCCATCGCCCGTAAGGGTGATTTCGTCGGAATCACCCATCGCGATGGCGCTTACGGCACCAATCCGAGCTCGCGCGCCTTGCGCAGGGCATCGGTGCGCCGCCGCGCTTCCAGCTTCTCCAGCAGCCGGGCCACGTGCGTCTTCACTGTATTGGGCGAGACATGCAGGCGCAGCGCGATCTCCTTGTTGGAATGCCCGGCGGCGATCTCATGCAGGACTTCCAGTTCACGCGGACTGATCCCCAGGGCCTCCGCGGCACGCGGATTGCCTTCGCCGGCCGGCTCTGCCGGCGAGGCACCCCGACCCAGCAAGCGCATCCCCAGCCACAGCCCCAGGGCGAGGAAGCCGGTGGCCAGCAAGCCGTCGTAGATCGCCGACGGGTAGCTGCGTACCAGCCGCTGGTAGTCCAGCCATTGCAGGGCCACGGTGCCGCCCGCAAGCAACGCGGCGTACAGGACGATGTGGATCCAGGGCATGGCGAAGCGCGGGCGCATGGGCGGATGCTACCGGTGTGGCGCTCTTTCATCCGCATCGACGTAATCGTTCATGCCTCGCTCTCGCCTCTGGCCAAGCGCAGCGGCGTTCGCAGGAATTGCGCGAGCTCTTCCACGACATCGGCCAAGGCAGGGGCGTGCAGACGATTCTTGCCGAGGAAGGCGTTCCACTGCGCCACCTTGGCGGCGTCGTTTGCGAACTCCTCGGTCAGGCCCAACGGCAATCCCTGCGGCAGGGCGGTGCCGCGCCGCACGAACGTGGCTGCAATGGCCTGCGCCAATTGCCGCTCATCCGATGCACCCTCCCGCGCCAAAGCGCGCAGGTCGAAGTAGTCCTTCAGGCGACTGTTGGCCATGCCAAGGCTGACGATGGCCTCAAGTTTCTCTGCGACCACGGTGGCGCGCGGATAGACATGCAGGCGTGGGGTAGGCATGTCATCCAGCAAGGTCGGATAGGCCACGTCCTCCGGTCCCGGGGTGACCGCATCGCCGTAGCCCACGTCCAGTTGGACCACGCATCGCGCATTGCCCAAAGTCCCCTTGAGGCGCACGCGCAAACCACCGTAACGCGCATGCTCGCGGATATCGTCCACCACGACCGACATCGGGTCGAACACCATGCCATCGTCCACCGCCACACCACAGATTTCCCGCACGGTGCCCGCCAGCAGGTTGACGTCGATCAGCCCGAAACCGAGGAAATCCGCATCCCGCGTGGGCCGATGCGGCATGTCGAACCAGAGATCGAACAGCATCGCGCCCTTGAGCCACAAGGCATCCCGTACGGCCTGGATCGTGGAGAGTCGATACAGGAAGCGCTCCGTGGCATAGCGCACCACGATCAGGTTGAAGTCCTCACCCCCGCTCCCGCGCCAGATTCAGCAAGCGGGCATGGATCGATGCAGCCCTCGCCGACGTCATGCGACAGCGTCCAGATACGGGCGCATGACGTTAGCGACGCGATCCACCTTGGCGAAGTGCCACAGCGTGTCAAGGCTGATCCGGCGTTCCCGGCGCGCTTCGCGCAGCGCTTCCAGCGCCACCTCCAGCCCAATCTTGTTGCGGTACTTGAAACAGTCCGCGAGCGTCTTCTCGATCCCGTAGATCGGAACCTCTCGCCCTTCTAGGCGATGGCGCTCCACGCCTTCGGTCAGCGCCGCCCCGCCGAAGCGCAGCACCCGTAACGGCGGGTACTGCAGGCGCGGTCGGCGCGTGCGTCGATCCACGGCGATCCAGACCTCGTGCGGCAGCTGCGTGCCCAGCCCGTGGAACTGCAGTGCGCTAAGCAGGCAGATCACGCCGTTCGGCATCGCCAGCGACGCCAGCGCCAGCCCATGGTGTTCCCCCGCCGGCATGTCCATTAGCCGATACACACCTCGCGTTACCCGCACGATCTCGCCGCTGGCCACCAGTCGGGTCAGCACTTGGCGATGAATGCCGACCTTCGCGAGCTCACGCGAGGCAACCCCTTGCGGGCGACCTGCCAAGGTCAGGACTCGTTCTCGGCCGGCAGGAGGGGCGTGACGCGCTCTCATGTGGCCATTAGCAGACAGTTGATGACAAGTGTCAACACTTAGCCACATCAAAAACCTCAGGGTTCCCAGATCCAGCGCACCTGCGCCCAATACTTTTCAGGCTCTTCATGTGGATCCGGATCGGGTTCCCCACGCTTGGTCGCCCGCCTTCTGGGTTGCGAGCCACGGTGTGTGCGAGCAATCTCCAGCACAGGAAGCTCAGGCGCCCATTCCGGAACGCGATCGCGCAAACCCAACACAAGGCACAGGCGCACGAAGTCGATCAGGTCCAACGACCGCTCGCCGCTCTCGAAGCGGGCCAGGCTACGCATCGGAATGACAGCCTCCCGGGCGACTTTCTCGCGGCTCAGGTTGCGTGACAGCCTCAATGCTCGGGTGCGCGCGCCGAAATCGCGCAGCACGTCGTCGCGACTGACATAACGGACAAACTCCATGTCACTTGCTCCATGGACGGAATAGCGAGCGAAGCGCCGGACTGGCACCTCGCAGAACTCCTTGCGTGGAACCGCGGGGCTCTCACCTCCGCAGGATCTTCTCCATCGCCTTGCCCTTGGCCAGTTCATCCACCAGCTTGTCCAGCTGCCGGATCTGGCGCATCAGCGGGTGCTCGACGTCCTCCACCCGCACCCCGCAGACCATGCCGGTGATCAGCGCCGCGTTCGGGTTGTACCTGGGTGCCTTGCCGAAGAACGCCTCGAGATCGGCATCACCCTCGTTCTGCTTGCGAAGCCCTGCCGCCGTGTAGCCGGTCAGCCAGCGGATGACCTGGTCCACTTCATCCGCGGTGCGGCCCTTGGCCACGGCTTTCTTCACGTACATCGGGTACAGGCTGGCCCATTTAATGGCGAAGACTTTTTCGAGCTTCATCGCATCCACCTCAACCCTGCTTCTGTGGGAGGGGCTTCAGCCCCGACGGAGTTCGCCGAGGTCTTTGCCCGCTACACCGCCCTGACGTACAACGCCTTGCCACCCGTCGCCGCGGATCCGCGCTCCTCCACCTTGAAGTGACGCGGGTGCTGGCGCAGCAGGTCGCTGAGCTTCTTCTGCCCGTACAGGCGCGGGTCGAAGTCGGGCCTGACCTTGTTGAGGTAACTGCCCATCGTGCCCAGGTGCGCCCAGCCCTCGTCGTCGGAGGCCTCCTCGATCGCCTGGCGGATCAGCTCCAGCGGCAACGGCAGCGGCCCCGCGGGTTTCGCCACGGGTGCCGCGGCAGCGGGCTTGCCCTGCGCCCGCGGGGACTTGGCCGCGACCTTCTTCGCCGCTTTCTGCATCGGCTTGGCGGGCGTTGGCGTCGCTTCCTGCGCGCGCAGCACCTCGGTGTAGACGAACTTGTCGCAGGCCTGCACGAATGCATCCGGCGTCTTGCGCTCGCCGAAACCGTACACGGTCAGCCCCTCCTCGCGCAGGCGCTGCGCCAGGCGGGTGAAATCGCTGTCGCTGGTGACCAGGCACATGCCATCGAAACGGCCGGTGTACATCAGGTCCATCGCATCGATGATCAGCGAACTGTCGGTGGCGTTCTTGCCCACCGTGTAGGCGAACTGCTGCACCGGGCTGATCGAATGCTTGAGCAGCACCTTCTTCCACTGCCCCAGCTGCTGCGAGGTGAAGTCGCCATAGATCCGCTTCACGCTGGCCAGCCCGTACTTGGCCACCTCCGCCAGCAGACCCTCGATCACCGACGCCTGCGCGTTGTCGGCATCGATCAGCACCGCCAGCCGGCGCTGGCCGTCGTCGTGCGCTGGCTTGGGGCGGGTGGTCATGGCGGGCTCCGGGGCGTGGCGGCGTCAGGGTCGATTGAACCACGATGCACGCGGCGTCGCGCCCCCTCGCTTGCAGGCTGCCACGACTGCACGTACACAGGTGGCTGACCACGAGGATGCCGTACATGTGATCGTCTACCACTCGACCCGCCAGCGCTTTCTCGAAGACGTGGAACGCAGCCCGATCGAGGACATCATCGCGAAGGCATTCCTCGAACGCACGGGAAGGTACGCGCCGGATGCAGAGTACCGCGCGTGGCGCAATTCCATCATGCAAATGGCGGACGTGCTGGCGGACGACGACATGCCGGGGTCGATGGGCGTGGGCGTGGAACTGGGCATCCCGCAAACCGCGAAGCGCATCGATTTCGTCCTTTCTGGCACATCCGGGTCGGGCGATCCCCGCGTGATCATCGTCGAGCTCAAGCAATGGTCGACTTCACGCGTTTCGGACAGGGATGGATTGGTGATCGCCAACCGCGGCGGCCACGCCGACATCGAAGGCATCCACCCCTGCTACCAGGCTTGGTCGTATGCCGCGCTGTTGGAAGGCTTCAACGAGGCCGTGCATGGGGGCGGGATCGGATTGAACCCATGTGCGTACCTGCACAACCACCATCGCGATGGCATCATCGATGCGGCACGCTACGCGCCCTACATCGACAAGGCACCGCTCTTCCTGCGTGGCCCGAGTGAACGCCGGAAGCTGCAGGATTTCATCAAGCAGCACGTCAAGGACGGCGACGATGCGCAAGCGCTTTACCGGATCGAACACGGTCGCATTCGTCCATCGAAAATGCTCGCCGACAGCTTGTCCGGCATGCTGCGCGGGAATCGCGAGTTCGTCCTGGTCGACGACCAGAAGGTGGTCTACGAGACCTGCCTGGCGAAGGCCGCCATGGCGAACCCCACGCGCAAACAGGTCGTGATCGTGCAAGGCGGCCCCGGGACGGGAAAGTCGGTCGTCGCGATCAACCTGATGGTGGCGCTGACCAGGCAAGGATTGCTGGCGAAATACATCTCCAAGAATGCGGCGCCGCGCGCGGTGTACGCGCAGAAACTCAAGGGCCAGCGCAAGCAGGCCGAGATCTCGATGATGTTCGGCAGCTCGGGAGCGTTCATCGACACCGAAGCGGACCTGTTCGACGCGTTGATCGTCGACGAAGCGCACCGTTTGAACGAAAAGAGCGGCCTTTACGGCAATCTGGGGGAGAACCAGATCAAGGAACTCATTGCCGCGGCGAAGTGCACGATCCTGTTTTGCGATGACGACCAGATGGTGACCTTGGCGGACATCGGGCATTCGGCCGAGATCGACCGCTGGGCACGCCATCTCGGCGCCGATGTCACCCACCTCGCGTTGGCATCGCAGTTCCGTTGCGCAGGCTCGGATGGCTACCTGGCATGGTTGGACGATGTGCTCGGCGTTCGCGAGACCGCCAACCCGGACCTGGTTCCAGGCACTTACGACTTCCGCGTCGTTGATAGCCCTGCCGAGTTGGATCGTCTTATCCGCGAGCGCAACGGCAGTAACAAGTCCCGCTTGGTCGCTGGCTATTGCTGGGACTGGAAGAGCAAGCGCAATCGCGATGCATACGACATCGTCCTCCCGGCGTCGGGCTTCAGCAGGCAATGGAACCTTGGAAGCGACGGTAGCCTGTGGATCACCGCACGGGATTCGATTGAACAGATCGGCTGCATCCATACCTGCCAAGGCTTGGAGCTCGACTATGTCGGCGTGATCATTGGCCCCGATTTCGCCATGGCGAATGGGGCTTTGATGACGAACCCGGCTGGCCGCTCGAAAATGGATCGATCCATACGCGGATGGAAGGCACTCACGAAGCGCGATCCGGTAGGTACCCGCGAACGACTCGACAGGATCATCCGAAATACCTATCGCACGCTGATGACGCGAGGGATGAAAGGTTGCTACGTCTATTGCACCGATCCTGAAGTGGCGGACTTCCTGCGGGAACGTATGCGCCGCATGGGTTCGTGACCGGCCTCCGCTAGACTCCGCAAAACCTCGGAGCCCCGCATGTCCGGCCACAGCCAGTTCGACCTGCTCAAGCAGCGCCGCTTCCTGCCGTACTTCACGGTGCAGGCGCTGGGCGCGTTCAACGACAACGTGTTCCGGCAGGCGATCATCGGGCTGCTGGGGGTGATGGCGGCGGCAGGGCTGCTGGACGAGACCACGCGCGGCACCTACACGCAGCTGGCGCCGGCGGTGTTCATCCTGCCGTACTTCCTGTTTTCCTCGATCGCCGGCCAGTTCGCGGAGCGCACCGAGAAGTCGAAGCTGATCCGCATCACCACCGCGATGGAGATCGCGATCATGTCGCTGGCGGCGGTGGGCTTCCTGCTGCAGGACATGCGGGTGCTGCTGTTCGCGCTGTTCGCCACGGGCGTGCAGAGCACGCTGTTCGGGCCGGTGAAGTATTCGATCCTGCCGTCGGTGCTGAAGCCGGAGGAACTGACCGGCGGCAATGGCCTTGTGGAGATGGGTACCAGCATCGCGGTGCTGCTGGGCATGCTGTTCGGTGGGTTGATCTTCACCGTGGCCGGCGAACACGGCACGCAGGCCGCGGCGGTCGCGGTGATCCTGCTGGCGATCGCGGGCAATGTGTTGAGCCGGATGATCCCGGCGGTGCCGGCCTCCGCGCCCGACCTGGAGGTGCAGTGGAACCCGATCCCGGAATCGCTCGCCATCCTGCGCCTGGCGAAGAAGCAACTGGCGGTGCGCAATTCCATCCTGGGCGTGAGCTGGTTCTGGTTCACCGGCACCGTGCTCACCGGCAACCTGCCGGTGTATGCGGAGACCCACCTGGGCGGCACGCCGACGCTGTACGTGTTCGCGCTGGCGGTGTTCTCGATCGGCGTGGGCACGGGCTCGCTGCTGTGCGAAAAACTCTCCGCGCGCACGGTGGAGATCGGCCTGGTGCCACTGGGCGCGATCGGCATGAGCGCCTGCATCCTGCACCTTGGCTTCGCGCCGGCGGTCGCGGCGAAGGGCCTGGATGTCGGGCCCTTCCTGCAGCAGGCGGGTGCGTGGCGGGTGGTGCTGGACCTGGCCGGGATCGGCCTGTTCTCCGGCTTCTTCGTGGTGCCGCTGTTCGCACTGATCCAGAGCCGCACGCCGAAGGACGAACTATCGCGCGTGATCGCCGGCATGAACATCCAGAACGCAGTCTTCATCGTCGCGGCGGCATTGGGTGGCGTGGCCCTGCAACAGCTCCTGGGCTGGAGCATCCCGCAGCTGTTCCTCGCACTCGGCGTCGCCAGCATCGTGGTGGCGGCATGGATCTTCAGCATCGTCCCCGAATTCCTGATGCGCTTCCTCAGCTGGTTGCTGGTGCGCGGCCTGTACCGGCTCAAGCTGCACGGCATCGAGAAGAACGTGCCCGACGAAGGCGCGGCGCTGCTGGTCTGCAACCACGTGAGTTACATGGATGCGCTGATCCTGTCCGCCAGCATTCCGCGGCCGGCGCGCTTCGTGATGTATTACAGGATCTTCAACATCCCGGTGATGCGCTGGATCTTCAGGACCGCCAAGGCGATCCCGATCGCCGGCGCGCGCGAGAACCCGGAGTTGATGCAGCGCGCGTTCGACGAGGTCGATGCGGTCCTGGCCGAGGGCGAACTGGTCTGCATCTTCCCGGAGGGCGCGTTGACCAAGGACGGCGACATCGCGCCCTTCAAGTCCGGCGTGGAACGCATCCTGCAACGCGCCGCCGCGCGCGGCCAGGTCGTCCCGGTGGTGCCGATGGCCCTGCGCAACATGTGGGGCAGCATGTGGAGCCGCCGCGCGAACGCGAAGGAAGGCGGCACGCTGGATCGCATGCGGGTACCGCGGCGTTTGCGCGCGCATGTGGATGTGGTGGCCGGCGAGCCGGTGGATGGCGCGACGGCGACGGCGGAATTGCTGGAGGCGAAGGTGCGGGCGTTGCGCGGGGATGCGGCCTAACCCACCCAACCCGCCACCACGAACAGCGCGATCACCGCCAGCCACAGCACCAGCACGCGCCAGGCCAGGTTCATCGCATCGCGCAGTTCCGGCAGTTCGCCGAAGACTTCGGTGAGTGCGGTGGAGGCCGGGATGCCGGACTCGGTGTAGTCGGCCACTTCTTCGGCGATCTCGCTGCGCACGCTGGCGCGGGCGGCGTTCGGCAACAGGCGGCTGTCCAGGCCGAAGGCATCGTCCTGCCGCCACGCCGAGAGCACGCTGTCGAAATTGCCGACCAGCGCCAGCCCCAGCGCGATCAACTGGGTCACCGGCCATTCCAGCAGCGACAGCCAGACGCGCGCGCCGTGCAGGGTGTCGGATGGCATGACGTCGGCGTCCTGCTCGGCGGCGAGCACGCTCAGGCGATACAGCAGCGCGCCGAAGGGGCCCAGCACGCAGAACCAGAACAGCACGCCGAACCAGCGCCGCTGCGCATTGCGGAACACGGCCTCGACCAGCGAGGCGCCATCGAGCGGCGCATCGACGCCCGGCGGATACAGGCGTGCCGCGGCGGCGCGGCGCGACGTGGCGTCGGGCGCATCGAGCACGGCGGCGACGTCGAGATCGAGGTCGCGCGGGCCCCAGCACCAGAACAGCAGGACGATGTCGAACAGCAGGCCGACGAAGCCCCACAGCGGCTGGTCCAGCGCGACCTGCAACAGGCCCGCGACGAGCAACGGCACGACCAGTGCCAGCGCGATGCCCCAGCGACCGCGCCAGAAACTGTCTTCGGGGAATTGCGCGTTGAGCCATTGCAGCCAGCTGCGATACCAGCCGAACTGGCGCAGGCCATTGGCGATGCCCGGCGCCAGGTGGCCGATGGCCAGCGCGATGATGACGGCGAGCAACGTGGCGGACATCGCCCGATTTTACTGCGCGATGTCGCTACGACGCGGCGCGCGCGTCGTGCTCCGCCAGCCACGCGTGGATCACGTGGCGGGCGATCGAGATCGGCGAGGACAACACGATGCCCTCGCCTTCCGCATCGGCGCTCGCCCAGTCGTTGGCCAGGCCCACGCGCACCTCGTCGGCGCTGAACCAGCGGGCAGCCTCAAGTTCTTCTTCGGCCACCGGCTCATCGGGTTCGGCGTTGGCGATGAAGCCCAGCATCAACGAGCCGGGGAACGGCCACGGCTGCGAGGCGACGTAACGCGCCGTGTGCGCATGCACGCGCACGCCGGTTTCCTCGTGCACCTCGCGCACCACGGTCTGCTCCAGGGTTTCGCCGGGTTCGACGAAGCCGGCGACCACCGACCAGCGTCGCGGCGGCCAGCTCGCCTGGCGTCCCAGCAGCAGCCGCTCGCCATCGGTGACCGCGACGATCACCGCCTGGTCGGTGCGCGGATAGTGCTCACTGTTGCAGGCCTCGCAGCGGCCCAGCCAGCCGGCGCGGATGAAGCGCAACCGACCGCCGCAGGCGCTGCAGTGGCGATGCCGCTGGTGCCAGTGCTGCAGCGCGCGCGCCTGCGCGAACAGGGTGGCCTGCCAGGCCGGCCATTGGGCGGCGGCGCGACGCAGGTCAATGCGGTCCGGCGCGGAGGCCGCGAGGGTGCTGGCATCAGCGAAGAACCACGCCTGGCCCTCGCGCAGGCCAAGGAAGGTCATGGTGCCGGGGCCATTGCCGAGCGCGGCAGCGTCCAGCGCCAGCAAGCCGCGATCGGCATCGGCGAAGGCACGGCCATCCGTGTCCAGCACGATCACCTGCGCCTGCGGCCATAGCGCCTGCAGGGCGTCGGCATCGCCGCGCAGGTGGTCGGCGCGATCGAGCGCGCCATCGACGAACGAAAAAGGAAAGGGGGTCAGAGTCACTTTGCCTGCCCACGGAATCGGCACGCGGGGATCGCGTGGGAAAAGTGACTCTGGCCCCCTTTCCTCCTCACACCGTGAAGCTGCTGCCGCAACCGCAGGTGGTCTTCGCGTTCGGGTTGCGGATCACGAACTGCGCGCCGGTCAGCGACTCGGTGTAATCGACGGTGGCGTCCATCAGGTACTGCAGGCTGAGCGGATCGACCAGCAGGGTCACGCCATCGGTGACGATGGGCAGGTCGTCCTCGTTCTGGCCCTCGTCGAACTCGAAGCCGTACTGGAAGCCCGAGCAGCCGCCGCCCTGGATGTAGACGCGCAACTTGAGGTCGGCATTGCCTTCCTCGGCGATCAGTTCGCGCACCTTCGCCGCGGCCGCGGCGGTGAACTGCATCGGCGTGGTCGGCGGCGTGGTCGGGGCGGCGAGGACGCCGGGCAGCGGGTGCAGGGACTGTTCCATCCGGTCAGGATGGGGCGCGAGGCCGCGCGATTCAACCGTGGATCAGCGCGTGGCGGGCATCGTGGCGCCAGCAGGCGATGTCGCCTCGCCCCAGGTCAGGCTCTGCTCCACCGGCGGACCGGACGCCGGCACGAGGCGCGCGATCAGGCGCACCGGCTTGACCCCCGGCGGCAGGACGATGTCGCCCTCCACCTGCTGGAAATACTTGAACGAGTAATCGACGCCCGGTGCGTTCTGTTGCTGGCGCAGCTCGCTCCAGGCCAGCTTGCGCATGCGTCCGTCCTCGCTGGCCTCCACGGACAGTTGCAGCTTGCCGGTGCTGACCGCGCCACGGTTCAGGTTCTGGGTGAGGGTGGCGACGAAATGCCAGAGCTGCGGGTCGCGTTGCGGCTCCAGCACGAGTTCGTGGAGGCTCAGGCCGTGGCGCTGCGCGGTGGCCCCGACGAAGCGCTCGTAGAAGGCGATGTCCGCGCGCAGGCTGGCGATTTCCTCATCGCGCTCCGCGAGCGTGCCCTGCAGGTCGGCATTGGCTTGCCGGCTGATCTGGTCGGAGCGGGTCAGGGTGGCGACCTGCTGCTCCAGTTCCTCGATCCGGTCGCCCTGGTCGCGCAGCCGCTCGCCGGCATTCGCGGGTTGCGGGCCGAAACTGCGCCACGCGCCCCAACCGCCGAACGCCACCGACGCCAGCACCAGCAGCAGCAGGGCCATGCGTGGATGGCCGGTGTCGCGCTGGTGCGGCGGGGCATGCGGTGTCGACATGGGCGTGGTATCGCACCGCGTCCGAGCCTGCGTCAAGCCGCAGCGCCGTATAGACTGCGGTGGAGGGTGCCACGGGGCATCGCCTGGGCTGCGGGATGGAGCTGGAACAATCGCATCTGTTCGCCATCGGCGTGTTGCTGGCCTGGCTGGCAGGCGTGCGCGTGTACCTGACCGTGTTCGGCGTGGGCCTGGCCGGCGCGCTCGGCTGGCTGCAATTGCCGGATGCGCTGCAGGCCACCCAATCGGCCTGGGTCCTGGGGACGGCGGGCTCCCTGGCCGCGGCGGAGTTCTTCGCCGACAAGATCCCCGGCGTGGATTCGATCTGGGACCTGCTGCACACCGTCCTGCGGGTGCCGGTGGGCGCATTCCTGGCCGCGGCGGCGATGTCGCCCGACGGAGAACTCGGGGCCGGCATGCTGGCCACCGGCGCCGGCGTGGCACTGACCAGCCACGTCATCAAGGCCGGCTCGCGCGCCCTGCTCAACACCTCGCCGGAGCCGGTCAGCAACTGGACCGCATCGGTGACCGAGGACGCCGCGGTGGTCGGCGGCCTCGCCCTGGCCTTCACCCATCCTTGGTTAGCCTTGGCGATCGTAGTGGCGATCAGCCTGCTGTTCGCCTTTTCCGTATGGTGGTTGTGGCGCCGGCTGTTCCGTCGCGCACCGCGGCCGGAACTCGCTTGAGCGCTGGCACGATGACCTCCAGCCAACGCTTTTTTCGTCAGAATCGTTCGACGGATGCCGCTTGCAAGGGCATCTCCAGGGGTAAGCCATGACCATGTCCGCCGAACCGGCGACCGAAAACGACAAGACCGATCCGTACCGGGTCGTGATCGTCGAGGATGACCGCAGCCAGGCGCTGTTCGCTGAGGCGATCCTGCGTGGCGCCGGGATGCTGGCGGAGGTGGTATCGGCGCCCGAACGGCTGATGGCGACGATGGAACAGTTCGCGCCCGACCTGGTGTTGATGGACCTGCACATGCCCGGCACCAGCGGCACCACCCTCACCGTGCAGATTCGCGAACATCCACGCTTCGAGCAGATCCCGGTGGTGTTCCTCACCGGCGACCAGGATCCGGATCGCCAGTTGGAGGTGCTTGAACTCGGCGCCGACGACTTCATCCTCAAGCCGGTGCGCCCGCGCCACCTGATCGCTGCCGTGCAGAGCCGCGTGCGCCGCGCGCGCGCCGCGCAGAACCGCCAGGTCGTGGCCGAGCCCGAACACCATCCGGTCACCGGACTGTTCACCCGTGCGGCGTTGATGCAGAAGCTCGGTGCCAGCATCCCGTCCACTACCGGCGGTGCCCTGCTGGTCGAGATGGGTAATGCGGTCGCCCTGCGCAACCGCTACGGTTACGCCGGCTTCGAATCGCTGATGAACGATGCCGGGCGCCTGCTGGGCACCATCACCAAGGGCAAGGCCGCGGCGCGCCTCAGCGACAACGCGTTCCTGGTGCTGGCGCCGGACCTGCAGCCCGGCCAGCTCGATGCCTATGCGCGCACCCTGCGCGACGGTATCGGCTACCACGATTTCCACATCGAGCAGGAACCGCTGCGGCTGCGTTGCGCGATCGGCTATGCCGCGTTGTCGCACGGCTTCGCCGACGGCGGCGCGGTCCTGGCCGCCGCCGAGGACGCCGTGCGCATCGCGCGTGAGCAGGTGATCGGCATCGCCGCCTACGTGCCGCCGCCGGACGTTGCCCCACCTACTGGCGGGATCGCCGATGCCCTGCGTGGATCGCTGTCCGGCGAGGCCGACCTCATCCACCTGGCCTTCCAGCCGGTGGTCGCGGTGGCAGGCGGCGAGGACGCACAGTTCCAGGTACTGGTGCGGATGCGGGATGCCAAGGGCGTGGAGCAGATGGCCCGTGACTTCCTGCCCGTCGCGGAAGCATCCGGGCTGTTGCCCGCCCTGGACCGCTGGGTCATGGAGCGCGCGCTGGTGCTGTTGCAGAAGCGCCGCGCCGAGAGCAAGCCGATGCGCCTGTTCGTTTCGCAGTCGCCGCGCACCCTCGCGCAGGACGCCTACTCGGGCTGGCTGGTGCATGCACTGGAACAGGCCAGCGTCGAGGGCACGTCGCTGGTGGTGGACATCCGCCTGGACGACGCGCTGGTGCATTCGATGCTGCTGCGCCAGTTCTGCGAACGCATGGTGCCCGCTGGCGTGCAGTTCTGCCTGAGCCAGTACCGCCACGGCGCGGATGCCGACATGCTGCTGCAGCAATTGCCGCTGGGCTACCTGCGCCTGGCCGCCGATTTCGCGCGCCAGCCGCTGCCGCCGGAACTGCGGGACGAGATGCGCGAAGTCATCGACCGCGCGCACCGCCTGGGCCTGCAAGTGATCGGCCAGGCGGTGGAGGATCCGCAGGCCGCGGCCGCGCTGTGGATGGGCGGCATCGATTTCATCCAGGGCAATCTGGTACAACGCGCCGAGCAGGCCCTCGACTTCGACTTCCAGCACGCAACCCTGTGACTTCCGGCGACGAACGCGGTTTCAACCTCCTCACCGCCCGCTGGCTTGCGCTCGGCGCGGCTGCGGGTGCCACCCTGTCCCTGCTCGCCGCACAGCTCGGCGTGCAGGGCCCGTGGCAAGGCACCGGCCTGGTGCTGGCCTTCCTCGCCCTGTTCGGCAGCACCGCGATGGCCTTCGCGGAACACCGCCGCGAACGCGAACTGCATGACCAGGCCGACCTCAACCGCCGCGGTGCGGCAGAGATCAGTGCCCTGCAGCAGGAGATCGACCGCCATACCCAGCTCGAGGACGAACTGACAAAGGCCAAGCAGGCAGCGGAATCGGCGGTGATGGCCAAGGGGGAATTCCTGGCCACCATGAGCCACGAGATCCGCACCCCGCTCAACGGCATCGTGCCGATGCTCGACCTGCTCTCGCATTCGCGGCTGGCCCCGGACCAGCACGAGCTGCTGCGCACCGCCACCGCCTCCGCCCAGCAGTTGCTGCGGATCGTCGACGACATCCTGGACTACTCCAAGCTGGAAGCCGACCGGCTCGACCTGGAAACCACAGGCTTCAACCTGCGCGACCTGATGCAGAGCGTGCTGACCCTGATGGAGCGGACCGCCGAGGCCAAGGGCCTGCGCCTGGTGCTCAACATCGATCCGTCGGTGCGCCTGCCGGTGCGCGGCGACCCGGTACGCCTGCGGCAGATCCTGAGCAACCTGATCAGCAACGCGGTCAAGTTCACCGAGCGCGGCAGCATCACCCTGCATGTCAAGCGCCTGCGCGAAACCGCGGCCCAGCACCAGTTGCGCTTCGAAGTGCAGGACACCGGCATCGGCATCGAACCCGCCGCCCAGGAAAAGCTCTTCCGCGCCTTCACCCAGGCGGATGCCTCCACCACGCGGCTCTACGGCGGGACCGGCCTGGGCCTGGCCATCTGCCGGCGCATCGTGACCCTGATGGGCGGACGGATCGGGCTGGAGTCCGAATTGGGCCACGGCTCCACCTTCTGGTTCGAGATCCCGCTGCTCAAGGTGCAGGGCGACATGCCCTTGCAGCCTGAAGAGTTGCATGGCGGCCGCGTATTGCTGATCACCACCGACCAGCGCCTGCGCATGCGCCTGACCCTGCTCCTGCCCAACTGGGGGCTGCGCGTCACTGCGGTGGAGAACACCCACGATGCGCTGGAACGCCTGCGCCAGGCGTCCTCGCAGGGCGAACCGTGGTCGTATTCGGTGGTGCTGGCCGACCTGGGCAGCATCCGCAGTACCGCCGTGTCGCTGTCCCGCAACATGGAGCGCAAGAACCAGTACGGCGACGCGCGCCTGGTCTACCTGCGCGGCGACGATGCCACCTCGCTTGACCTGCCGGTCTCGGCGATCGTGATCCCGCGCAATGCCGAGGACGCCGACCTGCGTTCGGTACTGTCGGCCTCCGGCGTGTCCTGGGCGCGCCACGACCAACATCCCGCGCCCGCGGCGAAGGCGCCCCCGCCGGATCCGGAACGCAAGGCGAAGATCCTCCTGGTCGAAGACAACCCGGTGAACCTGATGGTCGCGCAGCGCCTGCTGCAGGTCCTGGGCGCCGAATGCGACACCGCCGGCAACGGCCAGGTCGCACTGGAAAAACTGGAGGCCGGCGGCTTCGACATGGTCCTGATGGACTGCCAGATGCCGGTGCTCGACGGCTACAGCGCCACCCGCCGCTGGCGCGAGCTGGAACAACAGCGCAACGCCGACCACCGCGTGCCGATCGTCGCGATGACCGCCAACGCGATGGCCGGCGACCGCCAGAAGTGCCTGGACGCCGGCATGGACGACTACCTGGCCAAGCCGGTCACCCGCAACGACCTGGAGCGCTGCATCGAACGCTGGCGCGGGGTCAGCATGGTGGTGCCGGCGACCCTGCCGCCGATCGAGCAGATCGCCGCCCGCTCGCCGGTGGTGATCAATGCGTCCGTGCTCGATGAATTGCGCGAAGTTCTCGGCGGCGAAGTCGACAAGATCGTCGCCGTGTACCTGGAAGACGCACCGCGCCTGATCGCCCAACTGGAGCGCGCGGCGGTCGGCAATGATCCGATCGCATTGCGGGTGGCGGCACACACGCTGAAGTCGTCCAGTGCCAACGTGGGTGCGACCACCCTGTCCGATGCCGCGCGCGACCTGGAACACGGTGCCCGCGATGGCACCCTGACCCAGCCGGCGACCGCAGTGGCGCGCATCGTCGGCGAATTCGCCCAGGTCCGCGCCGCGCTGCAGGCGCAGCTGGACAAGGCCTGACGTCCCGGGCGATCAGCCCTTGTCGAGTTGCTGCGCCAGGTAGTTGGGTTCGCCGATCCGCTCGATCAGCGACAACTGGGTCTCGATCCAGTCGACGTGTTCTTCCTCCGACACCAGGATGTCGGAGAACAGCTTGCGGCTGCCGAAATCGTTGACGGATTCGCAATGCGCGATCGCCTCGCGCAGGAGCGGGATCGCCTCGAGTTCCAGGGCGAGGTCGGCGCGCAATACTTCCAGCGGGTTCTCGCCGATGCGCAGGCGGCCCAGTGCCTGGAAATTGGGCAGGCCGTCGAGGAACAGGATGCGCTCGGACAGGGCGTCCGCATGCTTCATCTCGTCGATCGACTCGTGGTATTCGTGTTCGGCGAGTTCCTTCAATCCCCAGTTCTTCAGCATCTTGGCGTGCAGGAAGTACTGGTTGATGGCGGTCAGCTCGTTGTAGAGCGCCTTGTTGAGGAATTCGATGACCTTGGCGTCGCCCTTCATGGCTGCAGTCCGTGTGCGGGGAGTGCTGGCAATCTAGCGGTTACACCCGATCGGCGGCGAAACGCGAATCGTCCGCATCATGCCTCGCGTCACGCTGGCACCCACTTGCCTCTTCGCGGATCGATGGCAAACGCGGAGCACGCGGCTGCGAGTCGGATCAGGCGGCCTGGGCCAGGATGGGCAACGGCAAGGCGCGTCGCGCCCGGTGTTCCTCCAGCAGGTCGGCAGCCAGGCCGATGCAGGAACCGCAGTTGGCGCCGGCACCGGTGCGCATGGTCAGTTCGGCCACCGATGCGCAACCGGCCTCCGCGGCATCGCGGACCTGCTGTTCGGTGACGCCATTGCAGATGCAGACGTACATCGCACCACTCGCAAGATCGAGGACGCGATTTGATCTCAAACGCGAATGATTGTCAATCGTTAGGGTTTCGACGCTCAGCCCGGGCCACGATAGCGACAACCCGACGTGCAGGTTTCGTGTACCACGACCTCCGACAGCAAAGGCACCAGCGGCTTCAGCCGCTCCCAGATCCACGTGGCCAGGCGTTCGCTGGTCGGGTTGGCCAACCCCTCGACATCGTTGAGGTAATGGTGGTCCAACTGGTCGTAGAGCGGCTGGAACGCGGCCTTCAGCTCGGAGAAATCCATGATCCAGCCCAGGTGCGGATCCGGTTCGCCGGAGGCGTGCAACTCGATCCGGAACGAATGCCCGTGCACGCGCGCGCACTTGTGGCCTTCGGGCACGTTGGGCAGCCGGTGCGCGGCCTCGATGGTGAAGACCTTGAAGATGTCCATGCCGGCATCCGCGGGAGGAGAAACGAAAAACCCCGCCAGGAGCGGGGTTGCGTGCTGCGCCGTGGTGGTATGGGTGGACTCGAATTTCGATCTGAACATCCTGATTCAAAAGGAATTTTCAGAATTCGAACTTTA
>Ga0075160_10001043_pt1 | contig 17084 bp, 12 predicted proteins | sample JI91814C2DNA_FD_70969 | JGI IMG/M metagenome (GOLD analysis project Ga0075160, IMG submission 70969) | Wastewater effluent complex algal communities from Wisconsin, to seasonally profile nutrient transformation and Carbon sequestration -... | ecosystem: Engineered > WWTP > Effluent > Algae... | reverse complement strand
TTTTTACCCTCAAAGTATTGAAGCAAATTCTTGGACACCAGAAAATCCTAATGCATACTTTCCTCGATTAGCAGTTTACGCAGACCGAGGAGGTCCTTATGAAGGTGGACAATTAGGAGTTAACTCAGACAAATACCTCCAAAATGCAGCTTACTTTAGAATTAAAAACATTACAATTGGTTATTCACTACCTAAAAAGTTAATCGAAAAACTTAAAATTGATAATGTTAGATTCTATGCGACGGGGATGAACTTGTTCACATTTTCTCCATTATATAAAAACAACCCTGATAGAACAGTTGACCCTGAACAATTAGGAGATGGTAATGCTTATCCCTTTACAAAAACCTACGCTTTTGGTTTAGATATTAAACTTTAATTAAAAAAACTATTTATGAAATCGTCATTAATATCAAGTTTGTCTAATCTAACACCCATAAATATAAACGTGATATCATACTATGACCTCTAACAAATAAATTTTAGATATATGAAAAAATATTTTCTATTTTCAGTGATATTTTCATTATTGGTAAGTTGCAATGATGATTTTCTTGATCGCAAACCTTTATCTGAATTATCTCCAGAAAATTCTTTTAATACTGCACAAGATTTAGAACTATATACAAATAGTTTCTACAATGATTTGCCAGGTTTTAGCGGTATTATCGAAAGAGATAATTTATCTGATAATATATTATATAATGGTGTTCCATTAGAACAAACAGGGCAAAGATTAGTTCCTTCAGAAGCTGGCTCAAGTGGTTGGGATTGGGACGATTTAAGAAAAATAAACATTTTTTTTAAATACTATGAGAATTGCCCAGATGAAGCTGCAAAAAAAGAGTACAGTGGTGTGGCATATTTCTTTAGAGCGCTTTTTTATTACAATAAACTTAAACGTTTTGGGGATGTGCCATGGTATGACCAAGTAATTGGTACTACTGATACAGATTTGCTAATGAAACCTCGTGATTCTAGAGTATTCATAGTTGAAAAAATTATTGAAGATTTAGATAAAGCAATAGAGAACTTAAACATTCAAAAATCTTCTGACAGAGTAAACCGATGGACAGCACTAGCATTAAAATCTAGAATTTGTCTTTTTGAAGGTACTTTTAGAAAATATCATACAAATTTGAATTTAAGTGGAGCAGATAATTTATTAACTTTAGCTGCAGAAGCTGCCCAAAGAGTTATTCAAGAAAGTCCTTATGCTATTTATTCAACAGGAAACACATCTGTTGATTATCGAAATTTATTTGCCGCAAATGATGCTATTGAACAAGAAGTAATGCTGACCAGAAGATACAGCCTAAATTTAGATGTGGTTAACAGCATCAATTATTATTTAACATCACCAACACAAAGTGACGTTGGTTTGACTAAATCAATAGTTAATGAATATTTATTAAGCAATGGCAATAGATTTACAGATCAATCGGGATTTGATACACAACAATTTTATCAAGAAACTCAAGGCAGAGATCAAAGATTAGCACAAACTATTAGAACTCCAGGTTATAGAAGAATTGGTGGTACACAAGCTTTACTTCCCGATTTTTCTTCAACGATAAGTGGTTATCAAATTGTAAAATTTGTTGCAGATGCCTCTCAAGATGGTTTTGAAGCAGGTCATCAAGACATACCCATTATTAGATATGCAGAAGTGCTTTTAAATTTTGCAGAAGCCAAAGCAGAAGTAGGTACACTTTCTCAAGCTGATTTAGACATTTCTATCAATATAATAAGAAATCGAGCGGGAATGACACAACTCAATTTAAGCAATGCTAATGCTAATCCTGACAATTATTTACAACAAAAATATCTAAATGTAAGTGGTTCTAATACTGGAGTAATTCTAGAAATTAGAAGAGAGAGAAGAATAGAACTTGTAATGGAAGGTTTTAGATATGATGATTTAATGCGTTGGAAATGTGGAAAATTATTAGAACAACGCTTTACAGGTATGTATTTTCCCTCATTGGGAGGTTTTGATTTAGATAACAACAGTACTTTAGATGTAGAAATATATCAAGGCAGTGCTACAACTTCCGCTCCACAGAAAGTACAAATTAGTGGGGTTATGTCGTTAACAAATGGCACAAGTGGTAATTTTGTTCCATTTTTAGATAGACCTAAAAATTTTAATGAAAGTAGAGATTATTTATATCCTATTCCATCAGGTGATATTCAATTGAATCCAAATCTAACTCAAAACCCGAACTGGTAAATCATGAATTTTTTAAACAAACTACTAAAACTGTTTTTATTAATTTTTGTGATTGGTTGTTCTTCTTCAGATGACAGTTCAACTACATTAAAAGCAGTATTTAGTTTACAACAAAATGAAGATAACTTATTAAAAAGCCAAACGGTTAACTTTATTAACAATTCTACAGGACCAAATGAACTAACCTATTTTTGGGAATTTGGTGACGGTCAGACTTCTACTCTCAAAAATCCTACCCATATTTTTGAAGAGATTGGAAGCTATACTGTAAAACTAACCGTTAGCGGTAATAGCCAAAGTAATTCCACCTCTAAAAAACTATTAATTTGTTTAAGTAATGAAATACCTGGAAGAAGTACCCTTTTAAATAAATTTAATAGTTCTGGAGACAAAATTATGGTTTGTGCTCACAGAGGCGGACACGAGATTGCTCCCGAAAATTCTCTTGCATCTATATCAGAAGCAATCAACAATGGCATTGGAATGGTTGAATTGGATATACGAAAAACTAAAGATGGTGTTTTAGTTGCCATGCATGATGCTACAATTAACAGAACAACCAATGGAACAGGTTCAATAAGCAATTTAACTTATCAAGAACTACAGCAATTTAACTTAAAAGGACCTAATAACAGCATTACTAATGAGAAAATTCCAACTTTTGCACAAATTTTAGATCTTTGTAGAGGTCAAGTTTATATTGCAATAGATTCCTATGAAAAATCTCCACCATTAGAAGTTTATGAAATGGTTAAGCAATATGGTATGTTAAATCAAGTGCTAATTTATACCAACAGAACAGAATTTAGCTCAATTCATTTAAAAGACCCAACTATATTGGCTATGCCATCTATAAGAACACAAAGTGAATTTGACACCTATAGTAATACAAATTACAGTGTAAAGGTGGTTCATTATCATGACGAAACCTTTAATACCAACTTTATGAATCAAGCAAGAAATAAAGGTTGGTCTGTTTTTAGAAATGCTTATGTTAATACTTCTTCAGGTCCAAGCTCTGATGGTTATGCAAAAATTAATCAAATTATAAGTTTAAAAGGTAAAATCATACAAACAGATTATACCGTCTTAACCAAAAATCATTTAGTTAATTTAAATCTTTATTTATTATGATATTAAAAAATTATTTCTTTTCAATTATTTGTTGCCTAACGATTCTTACATCTTGTAATGACGATAACGATATTGTAGACACTACTCCTGTTGCAGCATTTAACGTAACCACTAAAGTAATTAATAATGGCACTGCGGTATTGGCAACATTTACTGATTTATCTTTTGACCAAAATGGTAGTATTGCCTCTTGGGAATGGGATTTTGGTGATGGAACAACATCTACAGAAAAATCCCCAACACACACTTATGAACTCGGTAACTATACAGTGGTTTTAAAAGTAAAAGACAATTCTGGAAATGAAAACAGAAATGAATTTTCTAAATTTTTAAATTTAACCGTAGTGGTAGAACCTATCCGATTATGGTCTTATGAATTGTCAGGAGTAGTATCTTATAGTTCGCCAGCAGTTACAGATAACGGAACCGTTTATATAGGATATACAGAGCCAAATAGAGCCAATGCTAGCCCAAATTTTGTTGCAGTTAATAATGGTGCTTTGGTTTGGAGTGTAATGCTACCAAATCAAGCACAATCTGATCAAATACAATCTTCACCATCAATTTCTAGTGATGGTTCTATATATATGACCGGGTTATTTGAACGTAAAATTTATAAAATAAATCCAACTTCCGGAGCTATTGTAAACAGCTTTTTGACTAATTCTAGAATTAGATATTGTGCACCTACTTTTGCTGCTGACGAAAGTGTTTACATTGGGGGATATAATAATAACGACAGAGGTGTAAGAAATTTAAGCTCCAATTTAGCAACATCCAATTGGACATTTGGTGTAGGAATAAATTTTAACGCTACTGCTACTATTGGCTCTGACGGAACAATTTATATTGGTGCAATGAACGGCCGATTATACGCAATAAATCCAAACGGGACCGAAAAGTGGAGTGCTAGTTTTGGCACCTGGACTGCAACAACTCCTGCATTTGGCCCTGATGGAACCTTGTATTTTGCAGGCGAAGGAAATAGTTTAAATCCAGCATTTAATGGTGTTTTAACCGCATATAACCCAGCAAATGGGAGTGTAATTTGGTCTGTTGGTCTAACACAAAAAGTTAATCATGGAGGCCCTGCAGTTGCTCCAGATGGAACAATTTACTTAGGAGGTCATGAAAAAAAGATGATAGCATACAATCCTGATGGTACTGAAAAATGGAGTTATCAAGTAGATTCGCCTATTGAAGTTGTTCCAGCAATTGATAACCATGGAGATATTTATTTTGGAGATACTGGTGGTTCATTTTATGTTTTAGACCCAAACGGACAATTAAAATGGAAAGTAGCTAAATTAGGAGATCAAATAACTTCATCTGCTGCAATTGGAAATGACGGAACTATTTATGTTGCAGCAAATACAAATGGAGTTGGAAAATTATTTGCCTTAAAAACAAATGCTACTGGGTTAGCTTCTGGTGGATGGCCAATGTTTGCAAAAAACCCAAAACATTCTGGAAATCAATAATTTATTTAATGTATTTTTGATAAAAACGAATCTATTTAAACAACAATTTAACTAATAAACAAACTCTTTAAATCAATTACTTATGAAAAAAAATTATAACTTTTTAATTCTACTCTTATCATTTGTTTCTTTTGCACAAACACCAACCATTTTATGGAATTATGCAATGCCAGAAAAAGTAGATAGAACTTCTCCTGCTATTGCAGACGATGGAACCGTATATATTGCTTGCGACTACACCACAAGAAATGTTTTAGGAGTTGGCAATACCGAACCCAATTTTTTTGCAATAAATCCTAATAACACACTAAAATGGCAAGCGTCAATTACTGAAGGTGCCTTGTTTGATAAAGTAGATCAAATACAATCTAGTCCGTCAATAAATGCTGATGGTTCAATTTTTATGGGAGGACATTTTGGAAGAAGAATTTATAAATTTAATGCTACAAATGGAACATTTATAACCCGCGATTTGGGTTCGAGAATTCGTTACACAGCACCTGCTTATTCTTCTACGGGGGATGTTTATATTGCTACCCGAAATAATGGAAACAAAGGGTTTCGAAATGTGAGCCCAGATTTAGCAACCGAAAATTGGATTGCTGCCTCAACCATCGATTTTAATAGTACACCAGCCGTTGGGTCAGACGGAACTATTTTTGCGGCAAGTACAAACGGTAGTGTTTATGCTTTTAATCCTGATGGAACCGCAAAATGGAATGCAGTTTATGGCGTGGGTGGTTTTGCCAGTTCTGCCATAGCTTTAGGAAGTAATGGAACAGTGTATGTTTCAGCAAAACAAAACGCCGCAGGTGATGGAGTATTAAAAGCCTATAACCCATCTACTGGTGCAGAAAATTGGTCGGTAACTTTTACTGGAGAAAATGCCGAACAAGGCGGACCCGCTGTTGCTGCCGACGGAACAGTTTATTTAGGAACTGCAGGTGGTAAAATGCGTGCCTTTAATCCTGCAACAGGAGCTATCAATTGGACTTTTACCGCAAGTGCAGGAATAGAAGTTGTACCTGCAATTGACAATGCAGGAAAAATTTATTTTGGTGCTACCGATGGAATGTTCTACGTACTTAATCCTGATGGAACTCAAGCCTATACTCCTCTAGATTTGGGCGATAAAATTAATTCATCTGCAGCAATTGGAACTGACGGACGAATATATGTTTTATCAACATCTGGTACAGGTGCAAATAGTGGCAAGTTATTTGCCTTAACTACAACGGCAACAGGTTTACAAACTGGCGGTTGGGCAATGTATGGAAAAAATGCAAAGCATACATCAAATGTAAATCCAGTAACATTATCAAATTATGATTTTACGATGGATGACCTACAAATTGTCAATCCTGTTATTGATAAAAACTTACTAATATTTAATGAATTGAATACTCCAATAAATGTTGAAATATTTGATTTACAAGGAAAATCATTACTTAAAAAATTAGTAATAGATAATTCTGTTGATGTATCCTCACTTCAATCAGGATTCTACTTAGCAAAATTCTATCAAGAAGGAAAATCTTCAACAAGAAAAATCATCATTAAATAATTATGATGAATATAGCTCATAAAAGATTAACATTCCAATTACTCTTTGTAATTGGAATGTTATTTATTTTTTCATGTAAATCAAATCAAATAAACAATAATTTTTCAAAAAACTATGCTTTAAAAACAATTTCAAAAAAAGCAAAAAAAAATATTTTAGTTTGTGCACATAGGTCTTATCATAACAATGCGCCTGAAAATTCACTATTATCAATACAAAAAGCAATTGAAGCAAATATTGATTTAATAGAAATAGATGTTAGAACTACTAAAGACAGTATTTTAGTTTTAATGCATGATGGTGAAATTGACAGAACAACCAATGGTAAAGGAAAAATAAAAGATTACACCTACCAAGAATTACTAAAGTTCAATCTAAAAAGTAACGATTCTATTACCAACGAAAAAATTCCTTTGTTAATTGATGCTTTAAAATTATCTAAAGGCAAAGTAATCCCTAATTTGGATTTAAAAGCGGTTAATTATCGTCAACTCCATAAGCTACTAAAGTCTGTTGGTATGGAACATGAGGTTATATCATACATAGGTAAAGAGGAAAAAGTTAAAGAAATGTATGCAATAGATTCACTTTATGCTATTCTTCCATTAGTAAAAACCAAAGAAGAAATTGAATATTATACCAATAATGATAATTCACCGCTACAACATTTTACCGATGAAAGTTTTAATAAAGAATTCATGAAAATTGCTAATAAAAACAAACAATTAGTTTTTATTAATACACTATGGGACGAAGACGATGAGTTTATAAAAGGTAATACCAATAGAATGGATGAAGTAATCAATTTAAAACCTGCAATAATTCAAACAGATTATCCAAAATTGTTAATTGAATATTTGAGAAGAAAAAAATTACACGATTAATTATTATTCTTTTTTACTATTTTTTAATTTAGTTTCCTTAAAAAGCAGTTGATAAAACTGCTTTTTTTGGACTAAAAAAGCAATTGTAAATTTAAAATTAAATCTATGTTAAATTATTATAAAAAATCAAAACCAGTACAATCAAATTTAGAAGAATTTGAGAATAGTAAACAATATACTAAATTAAAATGGCAAGTCTTTACAGCTGCAACTTTAGGTTATGGTATTTACTATGTTTGTAGATTGAGCTTAAATGTGGTGAAAAAGCCAATAGTTGATAGCGGTTTATTGACAGAATCACAATTGGGAATAATTGGTTCAGCACTATTTTTCTCCTATGCAATTGGTAAGCTAGTAAACGGATTTTTAGCAGACCATAGCAATATTAAGCGATATATGGCAACTGGTTTATTAATTTCTGCTATTGCAAATCTTTTAATGGGTTTTACCAGTTCTTTTCTGTTTTTTGCTATCTGTTGGGGAGTAAATGGCTGGGTACAATCTATGGGAGCACCATCATGTGTAGTATCATTATCGAGATGGTACAAAAATGATGTAAGAGGGAGTTATTATGGTTTTTGGAGTACGAGTCATAATATAGGAGAAGCAATCACTTATGTATTGACCGCTATGGTAACCACTTATTTTGGTTGGCAATGGGGGTTCAGAGCAGCAGCAATAGTAGGGCTTTTAGGAGCTTTAATTATTTCTATTTTCTTTCATGACTCTCCAGAAAGTAAAGGTTTACGTCCAGTAAACCCAGATTTTGAAGAAAAAGAAAAATCAACTTGGCAAATTCAAAAAGAAGTCTTAAAGAATAAATATGTTTGGTTTTTGGCTCTTTCAAGTGCCTTTATGTATATCTCAAGATATGCTGTTAACAGTTGGGGACCTTATTATTTTGAAACAGCAAAGAACTATTCCCTAACTCAATCCAATACTTTAGTTGCATTAAGTGCCATTTTTGGAATTGTGGGAACTGCATTTTCGGGTTTCATTTCTGACAAATTTTTTAAAGGACGAAGAAATATTCCAGCACTTTTATTTGGAGTAATGAATATAGTGGCACTATCACTTTTTCTGTTAGGACCAAAAGATATGTGGTGGATTGATGCAATTAGTATGATTTTATTTGGTCTTGGAATTGGGGCACTTATTTGTTTATTAGGTGGACTTATGGCTGTTGACATTGTATCTAAAAAAGCGTCAGGTGCTGCTCTTGGTGTAGTTGGAGTAATGAGTTATTTAGCAGCAGGTATTCAAGACATTGCAAGCGGTTATTTAATAGAGAGTAACAAGCAAGTAATAAATGGTACAACAATTTATGATTTCAATCAAATAACATTTTTCTGGATTGGTGCTGCAATTATATCAACTATTTTAGCACTTTTAGTTTGGAAAAAAACTTAAATTTTGGAGTATAACTAAAATGATATCAAAGTCAACATTCAAGAATATAGAAGAAGTATTCAAATCAAAATTTGAGGAGAAACCCATACAAATTTTTGCACCTGGACGAATAAATATAATAGGCGAACATACTGATTATAACAACGGATTTGTTTTACCAGCTGCTATAGACAAAGGAATATTCTTTTGTATTTCAAAAAGTAAATCAAATTTATCCACGATAATTGCTTTAGATAAAAATGAAAGCTTTGAGTTTGATAACAATCAAATAGAGAATTTAAAAGTTACATCTTGGAAAAAATATTTGATTGGTGTTTTATTAGAATTAAAAAAAATAAACAAATTTGTCAATTCGTTTAATTTAGTTTTTTCAGGAAATATTCCCATAGGAGCTGGTTTATCTTCATCGGCAGCTCTTGAAAACGGATTTTTATTTTCTGTAAATATACTTTTTGATTTAAAGTTAACCAAACATCAAATGATTAAAATTTCTCAACAGGCAGAGCATAATTATGTTGGTGTAAAATGTGGCATAATGGATCAATTTGCAAGTATGTTTGGTCTTAAAGAAAATTTATTATTACTTGATTGTAAAACAGGTAAAGAAGAAATCATTCCTTTTAAAAAATCAAATATTGAAATTATATTAATCAATTCAAATATAAAACATGACTTAGCCGAAAGTGCGTATAACAATCGCTTTAAAACTTGTCTTAAATTATCAAAACTAATGAAATTGAATAGTTTAAGAGAAGCTACCTATTTTGATTTAGAATCTATAAAAAATAAAATTACAATAGATGAATATCAAAAAGGTGAATTTGTTATAAACGAAAATAAAAGAGTATTAAAAGCGGTAGAAGAAATTAAAAATAATAATTTTAAAAATTTAGGACAACTTTTATATGAAAGTCATCAAGGTTTACAGTACCAATACAATGTAAGCTGTGATGAAATAGATTACTTGGTAAGTTTAACAAAAGAACATTCTGAAATTCTTGGTTCAAGAATTATGGGAGGAGGTTTTGGTGGGTGTACAATAAATTTAGTTCAAAAAAATTCCTTAAATATTATTAACACTATTGCTAAAAAATATGAAACGAAATTCAATCTAAAACCCGACATTATAAAAGTTAAAATAGCTAATGGTGTAAAACTCATAAAATATGATTAAGATGAATAAAATATTAGTAACTGGAGGTTGTGGCTATATTGGTTCCCATACCGTTGTAGCATTAATTGAAAATAATTTTGATGTAACCATAATTGATGATTTATCAAACTCAAATGAAAAAATCGTAAATCAAATAGAACAAATTACGGGTGTAAAACCACACTTTGTGAAATTAGATTTAAAATCACAAATAGATACCGAAATATTCTTTAAAACAAATGATAAATTTGATGCTGTCATTCATTTTGCCGCATACAAAGCCGTTGGTGAATCAGTAAAACAACCTATTGAATATTACAAAAATAATTTAGTTTCAATTATTAACTTGTTAGAGCATCAACAAAAAAATAATTGTAATAATATTATATTTTCTTCTTCTGCAACAGTATATGGTGAGCCACAACAATTGCCAATTACTGAAAATGAAGCAACAAAAAGACCTTTTTCACCCTATGGCAACACAAAAAAAATTGCAGAAGAAATCTTAGAAGATTGTGCAAAAGCAAATTCAAATTTTTCAGCAATTGCTTTGAGATACTTCAATCCAATTGGAGCACATGCTTCTGGATTAATTGGAGAACTTCCTAATGGAATACCCAATAATTTAATGCCTTACATAACACAAACGGCTTCAGGTATGAGAGAAAAACTAATGGTTTTTGGAAATGATTATCCAACTAATGATGGAACTGCTATTAGAGATTACATTCATGTTGTTGATCTTGCACAAGCTCACCTTAAAGCAGTTAAACGATTGCTCGATAAAAAACAAAAAACAAACTTTGAAGTTTTTAATTTGGGAACTGGAAATGGTTATTCTGTATTAGAAATTATAACCACTTTTGAAAAAGTAAACCACCTTAAACTAAATTACGAAATAGCTCCAAGAAGAGATGGAGATGTTCCAATGCTCTTCGCTTCAACGGATCTTGCAGAAAACGAATTAAACTGGAAAGCCAAATATAAATTAAAAGAAATGATTGAATCTTCTTGGAAATGGGAACAATATTATCAAACAAATAAAAATTTTATAAATGAATGATTTTTTTTCAAAGCCGCATACCAGAACCAATTTGCTAACAGGTGAAAAAGTTTTAGTCTCACCACAAAGAACTCAAAGACCATGGCAAGGAAAAGTTGAAGATGATGTACCAACGAATACGTTAGAATATGACGAAAAATGCTACCTTTGTCCTACAAACAAAAGAGCAAATGGCGAAATAAATCCAAATTACAAACATACATTTGTATTTGATAACGACTATGCTGCACTTTTACCAGAAACAAAAAGTGAAAGCAACAATAACGATTTATTAAAAGCCAGTAGCGAAAGAGGAATCTGCAAAGTAATTTGTTTTTCTCCAAAACATAATCTTACTTTGGCACAGATGTCCATAGATGACATTATAAAAGTAATTGAAACTTGGAAAATAGAATTTCAAAAATTAGCCGAAATACCATTCATAAATTCTGTTCAAATTTTTGAAAATAAAGGAGAAATCATGGGATGTAGTAATCCACATCCTCACGGACAAATTTGGGCTCAAGAATCAATTCCAAATGAAATTGTAAAAAAAACAACTAATTTTGAAAAATATTATCAAGAAAATAAAAAATCAATTTTAGAAAGCTACACTTTACAAGAAATCGAAGAAGATAAAAGAATAGTTTACAAGAATGATGATTTTGTAGTAATAGTGCCTTTTTGGGCAGTATGGCCTTATGAAACCATGATAATCCCATTGCAAAAACAACAAAACATACTCTCGTTAACAGATTCAATGGTTTTCAATTATGCCAAGGCAATAAAAAAAATTACTGCAATTTATGATAAATTATTTGATACCTCTTTCCCTTATTCTGCCGGAATACATCAAGCTCCAACAGATAATAATAATTATGAATCTTGGCATTGGCACTTGTCTTTTTACCCTCCGCTTTTAAGATCTTCTAAAATAAAAAAATTTATGGTAGGTTATGAAATGTTTGCAATGCCTCAAAGAGATATAACGCCAGAAACAGCAGCAGAAAATTTAAAACTAATCTTAAAGTTAAATTTAGTAGATTAATTTTAATATTTAATCGTTGAAGAACTACATTTTATTGATTTGGAAGTTGATAATCCAATAAAAAAATATAAAAATAGCAATAGAAGTCATTTTGGCTTCTATTGCTTTTTTAGGGCTTGCCGAAAATATTTACATTGATTTATTAGGTAACAAATTCATAATAAACAAATTTGTACAATTAACTTTTCATTGCATCTCTTCTTTGAGTTTTTGTCTTATATCCAAAATTAGTATAAATACATTATTATACAATATCTTAAGCTAAATCATTCTTTTTAGTTTGGCTAATGGCATATAAGCAAAGTTTGCGGTGGAATTGGTTGACCAAAAATATATAGACCTTTGAAACTCCCCTCTTTCTTGGCAATTATTAAATCTTAATCTTTCATAAGTTTGCTCTAAATTTCAGAATATGATAATTTAACATCAATAAAATTATCATATTAAAAAAAATAAATACTTAAAATTATGTTAGTGTTAAAATTTAACTTATATTTGGGAAATTTTTGTTTAACCCTTTAAAAAGTAAATCTATGACATAAGAAACTAAATTTTTTTCAACAAAATTATTGTATTACAAAAAATTAAAATTAATTATTAAATAAAGAATTATGAAAAATAAATTAAAATTAGCTTATTGCCTTGCTTTATTTCTTTGCTTTTCAACGCAAATTGCAAATGCACAACAGACTCTATACCCACAGTATAATGGTGTTCATGAATGTTCAGATAATCGTGCTGCCACTACTGGAATTTGTGGACTTTTGAATAAAGTTCGACATAATGGACCTGTGGCCAATAATTCAAGTTTACCAGCGGCTATTATGGCGGTACATAGAGGTCTATGGGCTGACGGTGTACCTGAAAATACTTCAGAAGCTTTTAGGCAAACAGCAGAAAAAGGTTATAAATTAATCGAAGCGGACATTATGCCAGCAAATATAACAAATTATACTAATCCCAATGGCACTAATTTTGGAAAACCAGGGGGTTTGGTTTGTTTTCACGACTTTAAACTCCAAAGAATGACAAATAGTACTGATAATGCTTATGTTTTTCAAAAAACCGTGAGTCAATTGCAAGCTATACAATTGAAAAAACCAAGGAGTAATCAAACATCAAATTGGAGTATTTGTAGTTTGTTGACTTTGATTAATATAGCAGCTGATAATAATGTAATAGCTTGCTTGGATATAAAAAATTTGGAGAATAATGGCAACACAGAACTTACACAATGGAGCACTACTGACAGAAAATTGTTATCTTTAACAGAAAACATTAAATGGGCTTTAAATAATATACCTCAAGATAAATTGAAATATGTTGCAATAAAAACGTATGAAAAATATTCCGATCTCAAAAGCAGAATAGCACCAGATACGGCACCAGCGGATATTAAAAAAAGATTTAATAGTATTCTGTGGATTCCTATGATAGCTAAAAATGATAAATCTATTACTAACGGTGTAATTGATGTAAGTAAAGTAAACTCATGGTTGAGAGATTGGGGTGCAGTTAATAAGGCAGTTTTATATTATGAAGTAAATATTTTTTCTGATAATGATGTAACTAATAAATTATTAGAGCCACTTTTTTTAAGTACGGAAATGAATAATTCTGCTGCTCCAGTTTGTAAAGCAATCAATACCGTTTATAATCGCAGAGTTGGTATTTTTTCAGAGGAACCAGTAGGTTCTAAAGGCACTGTAAATAGATGGGGCAAATGGTCTTATAAAAAACCAAAAGTAGACAGAAGGGGTGATCCTCACTGGTTATTGAAAGATATTCCAGAAATGAAAAAAGGTGTAATTACTACGGATCGACCTGATCATTGGAAGGATCTCACAAATTATATATCTAATTAAAACTAAATTTTTAACACAATTATAAATAAAAAATATGAAATCGCCATTAACAAAATCATTTGCTTGCAAAAACCTATGAAAATAAAGCGATACCATATTACTATTAAAAAACAATAAATATTTATATATGAAATCGCCATTTACAACAAGTTTGCGTAAGCAAACACTTATAAATAAAAAGGCGATACCATATGTTACCGCTAAAAAATAAAATTTAAACATATGAAATCGCCATTTACAACAAGTTTGCGTAAGCAAACACTTATAAATAAAAAGGCGATACCATATGTTACCGCTAAAAAATAAAATTTAAACATATGAAATCAATTACAAACTTACTGATAATTTTTTTCCTTCTTTTGAAATTATCAACTGCCATTGCTCAAACAACATCAACAACAGTATGGAATAGAATAGAGAAGTATTCTGACAAAAATCTTCCATCAAGAGCAACTAATTCTGAATATCCAATTGGGTTGGGTACTGATCTTGATAATCCAATTTTTAATGATTGCATTGCTTTAAAATTTAATATTCCACAAGATGTTATAAAGAGAATCAAAGATGCTCCGAATGTTAAATTTACTCTTTTTGCAATTTCTCACGAGAATAGTTTTGATTCCACCCGATCATATTTTTCACTGAATCTTACCTATAAAAATGGTCAGTTTGTGTTCAGTATTGATAAAGGTAATGATTTTTTGACATTTTGTCAACTTAATACTACAATCAGTTATGAAATTAGAGATTTACTTATACCAAATACTGCCACTTCTAAGCAGTATTTTGGCTTACTTTTATCTGACTATGGTGCAATTCTTTGGCAAAATGCGACAGAAACTGGTATAAATATTAGAACTGCACCACTCCTCTTTGGTTATCCTGCTGGCACTGCTGAATTTACTACATATGGTGTAATTGATTACCTTAGATATAGTACGTTTTCTGCTAATTATAAAATAAAAATTGATAATAATTTTGTAGAAGACTTTGTTTTAAGAAAACCAAAATCAAGTTTTGATACACTTGCTGCGATGATATTAAAAAATACGGATAATCCAATATTAAACCAACGCTTATCTGAAGAAGGTACTAGTGATGAAGAAACCGTATCAATTGACGAATTATCTGCAAACATAAAACTATACCCAAACCCATCAAATGGTCAATTTAGAATAGATTTACAAATGACAGAGCCAGGGAATGTTAATTATGAAATTTTTAATATGAATGGTCAAAAAGTTTTTGAGCAACAGCAAGTAGAATTTTTTCAAGGCTCAACAACACATCATTTAGACACACAAAATATACTTACATCTGGTGTTTATTTTTTAAATGTCACCGCTCCTAATTTTTCACAAAAAGTCAGGCTAATTATAAAATAAAGTGTTTTTTGTGTTTTAGGATTGCTTAATTGTATAAAGGGGTGTTTTTAAAGTAGTTTTGCTACTTAAATCAACACCCTTTTATTTTCATATACGTCTTATCAAAATAATAATTGTGCATATTACATTTTTTTTATAGTTTTATAAATAAAATGTATGCTACTGAGATAACAATCCCTAAAAAAATCAATGGGTTTAGTTTTACTTTTTTAAAAATTGTTTTAACCTCTTTTGTAATAATAGTTATTCATTAAATTGCCATTAACAAAATGTTTGTATAAGCAAATCAAATTCGCTGAACACATATAAAAATTGTAACTCAGTAAGGCAAAAACCAAATATGTAAGAGGCGATTACCATATATGACCCCTTAAAAATCAAAATTTGCAAATATGAAAAAATATTTATATATAGTTTTAGTGTATATGATTTCGTTATCTATGCAAGCACAAACAGGATTTAAAATAACAATCAATCTTAAGAATTGTAAAGATACTATTGCTTATTTATCCTATTATCAATTTGATAATACCTATGTAAAAGATACTTCTAAAATAATAAATGGTAAAATAATTTTTAAAGGAAATAACAAGCTTCCCACAGGAATTTATTCGTTAGTTAGTCAAGACAAAGTTATTTATTTTGATTTTTTTATAGATGATGAAACCCAATATCTCGACTTGATAGGCACAGCGGGAGCAAATATATATACAAATATTAAGGCAACAAATTCGGATATTGAAAATGATTTTTTTGATTATATCAAATTTTTCATTAATCAAAATGAAGATTTAAAGAAGGCAAAACAACAATTAAATAATTTAATGCCGCTCGATTCAACAACAGATTTTACAGCAAAACAAAAAGATTTAGATTTAGCATTAAATCAATATGAATTACAACTATACCAAAAGCGAAAGGGAAGTTACCTTGCTGATGTTTTGAATTTGAAAATTGAAAAAACAGATCAAACAACAGACCGTTTGTTGGAACAAAAATATTATCAAGATCATTATTGGGATAATGTTGATTTTAAAGACGATGCAACCATCAGAAACCCTTTTTTCTTTCATAAGTTCAATAATTATTTTGACAACATAGTAGCTCGTAATACGGATTCAATTATAGTTGCAATAGATGCTATGTTGAGCAAGACAATTTCAAAAGGTTTAATACGAAAGCAACTATTAAATCACTTTACTTACACCTATGCAAATTCAGTTTCAATGGGTCATGACAAAGTATTTGTGCATATTGTTGACACCTATTTTAACAAAAAAGAGAATACAGACCTCTATGATAATGAATTAGTAGAGCAATTAATTGAACATTCAGAAAAATTAAGACCACAATTAATAGGATCAAAAGCGCCTAATTTATTTATGATAAATGCTGCAAATATTCCGGAAATGACCAAAATGGGTTTTGAATCTGCTCAAACTAGTGATGAACTTTCAAAGTTACAATTGCAAAATAAAGATAAGTTGAATGTTCTTTTCCATAGTCTAAATGATGTCAAGGCAAATAATATTTTACTAGTCTTTTGGGATATAGATTGCGATCATTGTAAAGTTGAAATACCAAAATTATTTGAAGCTTATCACAAGTTTCAAAAGGAAGGAAAAGATGTAAAAGTGTATTGTATTTATACTAATTACAAAACTGCTGATTACCTAAAATACATAAACGACAACAAGCTAGACTGGATAAATGTTTATGATGGAGTGCGTAATAATGAGATCTACGAAAAATATGGTATATCTTATGCTCCAGTGGTATATTTACTTGACAAGAACAAGATGATCAAGGCAAAAAAGATTGGAAATGAGTTTTTGGATATACTTAAATTATTAGAACAGGAATTTAAAAAAGGTTCTTAAAAAAG
>Ga0075160_10001036_pt1 | contig 17142 bp, 16 predicted proteins | sample JI91814C2DNA_FD_70969 | JGI IMG/M metagenome (GOLD analysis project Ga0075160, IMG submission 70969) | Wastewater effluent complex algal communities from Wisconsin, to seasonally profile nutrient transformation and Carbon sequestration -... | ecosystem: Engineered > WWTP > Effluent > Algae... | reverse complement strand
GTCATGCAGGTTGCGGCAATTGGATTGGCGGCTGGGGCGGCGGTGGTGAGTGTGGCGGCGATGTTTCAGGGGGCTAGAGCGACGCCGACGATGGCGAGTCCGGTGATGGCGGAGCCTGCGATGGTGGCGTCTTCTGCGGTGGCGAGCGTGGAGCAGGCGGACCCGACGCTGACCCGAACGACGATTGAGGTGGAAAAGTCGAGCGAACTGATGGCGGGCGATGCGGTGTCGCTGCGCTTGGTGAAGTTGGATGGGGAGACCGTTGCTCTTCGGGCAAGCAAGGTCGAGATGGCCATAGCGGCGTCGGTGCCGTTGACGCTCGAGGATTATCGTGCGCCGCTGGAGGAGTCGGAACTTCTCGCGAAGACGACGGTGACGGGGAAGGTTGAGGGCGCGCGGGTGATCGACGCGCTGCGGGCGATTGCGGACGGGTCTGGCGGGAAGATCCGCGTGTCGCTTGAGCGAGTGGAGTCGATGACGGAGTGCGGCGTTGAAAACCTGATCGGGAATCGGGCGTGGAAGGGTGTGGCGTTGGTGCAGGTGATGCAGGAGTTGAGCGAGGGGCTGCCCGAGTGTGGGCGGATCGTGGCGCGGGATCGGGGCGAGTATCTGGAGGTCGGGCCCGCGCGGTTGTTTGATGCGAGGGAGACGAGGTTTGTGGCGTACCGGGTGGAGGGCGTGCTCGGGAGGGCGTTCTCGTATGAGGCGGACGAGACGAAGCGAGCGGAACTGTTGCGGGGGACGCTGAGCGCGATGGTGTATCGCGACGACTGGGCGGACAACGGCGGGAGCATTGGTGAGATGCACTACGCGGGCGGGAGTTTGTTTGTGAAGGCTCCGGAACGGCACCAGCACATGGTGGCGTGGGTGCTGCGGAAGTTGTCGGCGGAGTGAATGATTGGGACACCCTTGGACGACGGCCTGGTCCTGTGGGATTGGGCCGTTGTTCGTTTGGGGGAGGAGAGCGTTGCTTGCGTGTTGGGCTTGTGTTGGCGAAAGAGACGCTGACCTGCGGAAGGCACTTTCCGTCAGAGGCACGGGCGCGAGCCGGGCGTTGAAGGGGGCGAACTGGTTGGGCTGGCTCGCGAGATGCACACGACGCCTGCGACGCCCGGGCTTGCGCCCGGGCCTCTGACGGAGTCAGCATCCTGCTTCGAAGTGGGTGAGGAAGAAGAGAAGGTCATCAACGGTGACGCCGCCGTCGGGGAAGGGGGTTGAGCCGTTGGTGGTGAGGTCGGCGAGGGGCTGGCCCAGTTCGAACGCGGCGAGGAAGTCGAGGAGGTCGTCGATGGTGACGCCCTGGTCGGCGTCGATGTCGGTGGGGCAGAGGGTGAGTTGGGATTCGTAGCAGCCGAGGTCGGTGCGGAGGCCGCGGCCGAGGATGCCCTCAATAAATCTCGCATTGCCCCAGAGATCAACGCCAAGTTCCTCGCCTGGGAAAGTCGGCAGGTGGCCAGCATCGATGAGACGAGAGCGCGGCTTCAACTGGTAGTCGTTGTCCGCCCAAGTTGAAGGATTGTCGTCCAGTCCGTCCGCATCAACAAAGTCGCTTTGAAACGGGATCATGGCCACAGTCGATAGGTCATCAAACGGAAAGTAACAACCATTTCGCTCGTCTTGAACGGCGGTCAATGCAAATATGCTCGGAAAATCGACTCCGCCCGCAATCTGATCCCCGGCGATACCGGCTTGATTATCCGCGAAAATGCACTCCAGAGTCCATAAGGAGTGGCTTACGAACAGTCCACCGCCGTATGAAGCACGGTTGTGTGCTATCGTCGATCCTGCCAGTCCAGACGCGGCAAGCCACAGCCCTCCCCCGCGATTGGCGTGGTTGTTTGTGAACAGGCAGTACGAAACGTTGACGTATTCCGAATCGGGAGGCTGAAAGATCGCGCCGCCGTCTCCGGCTGTTCGATTATTCGCAAACAAGCACCTGACAATGGACGACTAGTGCGCTTCCATGGCGCCTCCTGCGTGAGTTGCTTCGTTGTCCACAAAGGAGCTGTCGACCACTCCAACAAAGAAGTCTCGCGGAATCGAAACCGCACCGCCACGCCAAGTCGATGCATTGCGTTCAAAGTTGCACCGGATGATATTGAAATAGGCTGACTGCCCTGGGCTCCAACCGGAGGTGGTTACGCCGCCACTATTGGCTCCGCCTGCATTGTCACGGATGAGACAATCTTCGAGGGTGACAAACTGTGTGATCAGATTTTGTTCGCGATGGTTCAGAGCAGCAACAAAGCCGCCTCCCCGGCCATTTAGGTCAGGGGTCGCTCCTTCGAGCGTCAATCCGGAAACACGAAAGAGGTAAGATGTTCTTCGACTGGGCGTGTCGACGGTCAACCCCGAGCAAAGCGCGTGCGAACAGTTGTCCTCCCGCCCTTGAAACCCCGGCTGATCATTCCCGAGCACATCCGCCGTCAGTATCGTCGGCGTGGCAACAAAGTCCCGTGCGTCTGGCGTGGGCGAGGACACTCCGCCGTAGCCCCCCGCGATGGTCAGGCTCGCAGCACTAGTGAGCGCAGGTGCGCGCGGCGCGAATGCGTACTGACGCGTCTCCGCAGGCCGATAGGTCCCCTTAGCGATGCGAAACTCAACGTCCTTCTCTCGCACGCTTCCAATCGGAAGGTCGTTGATGGAGTCAAACGCATCCTGCAAATCTCTGAACGCCTGCTGCCACGACGAGCCATCTCCATTCGTGGGCCGAGATGCGTCGACGTACACGATGCGAGTCTCCGCGTGTGCGGACGCCGCGACTGAAAGTGCCGCAAACGCGGCCGACCTTGCGAGCAGGCATTTATGGCGTGCCATCTTCATCCTTCCGCTGCCCGGGAGCCTCAAGACGTCATCCGTTCGCCACGCACGTTCCTCTCTCCGCATCGACCATCGCGCACTCAGATCGTGAGTATTCCTCCCGCCCGCTCCCCTCTTCATCGCGCCTAAACTTGGCCCCCACGGAGCGTGTTGTCGACACCTGTTCGGCTGGCGTTTTCGGCGAGGCGGCCAGCGTTGGCCGTCCGGGTCGCGGGTCGGGAGTCTGGGCCGGTCGCCCATGGCTCGATCCGCGAATCAGCATCTCCATTCGACCGGAGGACGATTCCATGGCATCCGCAACCGCATCGCAGAACACCGTCAAGATCACCGACGCAGGCCCGTCCAAGAAGAAGATCTCGATCGAGATTCCGGCGGCGTCCGTTGATGAGAAGATCAAAGAGTCCATGGACGCGCTCGTGACCGAGGCCGAACTCCCCGGCTTTCGTCGTGGCAAGGCGCCCCGCGGCCTGATCGAGAAGCGCTTTGGCAAGAGCGTCCGCAACGAGGCGAAGAACCAACTCGTCGCGGCCGCTTACACCGAGATCATCGAGCAGCACAAACTCAAGGTTGTTGGCGACCCTTCCAGCGAATCACTCGCCAAGGCCGAACTCGTTTCGGGCAAGCCCTTGAGTGTCGAACTCGAAGTCGAAGTCATCCCCGAGTTTGACCTGCCCAAGTTGGAAGGGATCGAGATCGTCAAGCCCGTGCTTGAGGTCAGCGAGGAGAACGTCGAGAAGGAAATCACGAACCTCAAGGTCAACGAGGGTGAACTCGAGACGCGCGAGACGCTCGACGCGGGCGATTACGCGACCGGCCACGCCGTCATGAAGGACGACAAGGGCACCGAGTACTACAACATCAACGGTGCCGTGATCCAGGCACCGACCGCGGACAAGAACGGCCGCGGCATGATCCTGGGCATCTGGGTCGATGACTTCTCCAAGCAACTGGGCAAGCCGAAGGTTGGCGACACGGTCACGATCAAGGCCAAGGGCCCCGATGGGCACGAGGTCGAGGGCATCCGCAACGCGGACCTCACCGTGACGTTCAAGATCGATCGCATGGACCGCATCATCCCCGCGAGCCTGGACAAGGTTCTCGAGTCGCTGGGCATGCAGTTTGAGGATCAGTTGAAGGAAGCGATCCGCACGAAACTCCGGCAGAACATCCTTGTTCAGCAGCAGACCGCGATGCGTCAGCAGTTGGCGAAGTACCTGCTCGAGGGCACGAAGATGGAACTGCCCGAGCGGTTGACCGCGCAGCAGGCCGTCCGCAACTTCGAGCGTCGTCGCATGGAACTGATGTACCGCGGCGTGAAGCCCGCGGAGATCGAAGAGCACATCGCGGAACTGCGCAACGCGTCGGCGAGCGTTGCGGTTCGCGACCTCAAGTTGATGTTCGTGATGGCGAAGGTCGCCGAGGACATGAACGTCCGCGTCGATGAGGCGGAGGTGAACAACCGCATCGTGCAGATGGCCTACGAGCGCGGCGCCCGCCCGGACAAACTCCGCCAGGAACTCATCCAGAGCAACCAGGTCGGCGTGGTCTATCAGCAGGTCCGCGACCACAAGGCCATGGACATGCTCATCGCCAAGGCCAAAGTGAGCGAGATGCCCGCCGAGGAGTTCAACAAGAAGTTCAGCGAACTCGAGAAGGCCGAGAAGGCATCGAAGAAGAAGTAAGCCTGAATCGACGATGAAACACGAACGCCCGGGTGCAAGCCCGGGCGTTTTTCATTGCGTCGTGTTTCGAATCACTCACGCCTTCTTGATCTTTCCGGGCTTGCTGCAGATCGTCCCGCAATCGGGGCAGACGACGCCATGTTCGCCGTCGGGAAGGTCCGAGGTGTTGCGTCCGCAGCCGTAGCAGGTCGGTTGGCTCAGGCGGCCGGCGGTGCGATTCACCACCATGGCGGCGGCGGCGAACGTCACGCCCCAGACGCCCCATGCCGGGATCGTCGTCAGCGCCAAAACACCAACCGCGGCGAGCGTCAGGCCCGTCAAGTAGGCGATCACTTGCAGTCGAATCTTGGCTAGCCAACTCACGCGAAGGCTCCTGGGACGGGCAACGGGGGCCCAGTTTGTAGGACGCACGATCTCTGCAGACCACCTTCGGCGGTTGCACCCACCCCTCTTGAATCCCAGAATCGGGGTTGGTACCCCAACCGTGTGCCGAATCCCGGTCGCTTCACCCCCGTCCCGTGTCGGTCACATCGGTCGGTACAGGTCGATGATGTTGTGCACCCTAGTCGGGTCCGGCACGTCGAGCATCACGATTTCCTGCGTGTCGTCCGCGGCGGAGTCGATCCCGATTTTCCCCACGCGCCAGATTCGTTCCCAGAACGTCTGCGTCACGGTGAAGTTGCGGATGTCCTTGTGGAGGATCTCGCTGGTGGCCTTGCTGAAGAGTCCGGCCGTTTCGACGGTCCTTTTGGTCGTGATCCGAAGGTGCGTCGTTCTCTTCAGAAGGACCCACCACAAGAGCACGACGACTCCCGCGAACGCGGCCACGCCACACGCGATCCCCGCCGCACTGTTCCCCTGGCTTGCGAACACACTCGCACCGACCACGCCGCCCACGAGCAGCGTCATGATTCCCAGGAACGCGAGCGGCTTGCCGCGAAAGAGCGCGGGCTTCACGATCATCACTTCGGCTTCATCCCCGAACGCGGGCGGATATCCCGCCTCTGCGGCTCGGTCTCGCTTGCGGGCGTGTGCGCCGATCGCTGGAGCCGTCTCCAGTCGCACAATGTGAACATCGCCACACTTTGGGCAGCGGACCTTTTGGCCTTCGACCGCGGACTCCACCTCGAAACGCTGTTCGCAATCGTCGCAAATCACCTGGACCATGGGCCCTCCTTACGAGAGTCTTCGGAAACCGCTCCATCCAGTATCGTCGATTGCCGGTGCCGCTCATGCAGAAGACCGGTGTTAGCGAGGCGCGACCTGTTCCTTGAGCCACCCTATCAGGCCTCCTGCCCATTCATCTTGATACACGCGAAGCACCGTTCCTACCTGCACCACGAGCACTGCCTTCCCGCCCTCGCTGGCCTCGCCGATGCGTGCGATCACGCTGCCATTGGAGCCGACGCCGTCGATCGTGCAGAGCGCGATGGTCTTTGCCTCGGCGTTCACAACGGTGCCGATGCCCGCCGAATCGACGTCGCACAGCGCCCGGACCAGGCCCGCGACCCCGGCGGCGTCGGCACCCTCGAGAGTCTTGGGTAAAGAGTCGGGCGCACTCGACGCGCCGAGAGCCTCCCATCCCTTCGCGCCCTGGCGGAACTTTCGGTTCGCGGCTTCAGTTGTCAGCGGCTTCAGTTCGCCGCCCATCACGCTGGCGTCGGATGCAAGTGCAATACTCCGCACGTCCGCGCCGGGAAACGCCACGCTCCGCTTCGACACGAAGGTGGTGGGGGACATGGCGAGGGATGCCACGACGTCTTTCGATACCGTCATTGTTGTGGGTCCCCAGACCACCGCGCTGGTGCCGCTCGTTGGATCCAAGAGCGATGCGGAGGACGTTGCATAGAACGACCCGCCTCCAAGGTCTGCGGGCTTGCCGATGCGGAACTCCTCGACCAGCGTTCGGCGGTCCACGTCGTTGCCGCGCGGGATGCGAAGATCGCTTTCCAGCCGCAGCGTAGCCGAGGCGTTGGTGACGCCCACGACGTCACTCGAAGGGTCGACCTCGTCGAGGAGACGCTCGCCCTTCAGCACCGCCAACTGGCGAATCATCGCTTTCATCGCCTCGTCGCTTGCAGGAGCATTGAGCGGTGATGCTACGCCCCAGCGCCCCTGCACACGTGAGAGTTGCAGCGTGGTGCCGTTCGCTTCGACGCGAACACGCGACGGATCAAGCCCCGCACGCGGGAAGAACCTCGCATCGCGCCACGCCAGCAAACTCTCGGGCTGCACCATGCGTCGGATGCCATCGTCGATCATCATGACGCGTGGCCCGCCCTCGTCATCAATCGCCGCGACCACCTTGCCGCCCAGTGGTGAACTGCCGACCCTGATGGTGCGGGTTGTGTCGTTCGAGAGCACGAGCGACAATGTGATTGCGGCCTCGGGTGGCTTGGCGCCCTTTTCACCGTCGAGCGGCGCGAGGTCGCTCAAGAGCCTGAGGAAGGGGCGCAGCCGCTCCACGCCGATCGGGCGTGCGGGTGTGCCGACTCGGATCAGGAGCCACTCACCAGTCACAGGCTCGCGGATGATGTTCGCGATGGGAGACCCATTGCCCCAGTCGAACTGGACGGAGCGCAGTTGGGTGACGTCCAGTCCTTTGAGCCACGCGATCGGCTGCGACGGTTGCCCGCCGGCGGGCTTGCGGAGCACGAAGAAGGAGGCCGCCCCGAGGACGACTGCCAGGATGAGCACGATGAGGACGGGTCGATTGGTCATGCCGGGCATGTTGTAGCACGGGACATGAAAGCGTTCTTTGGCGCCCTCTTGTCTCGGAAGGGGTTGCAGTTAGAAACGCTGCGGAGAGTGTGCCACCCAAGAGGCGCCACGATTCGAGGACTCATCGTGGGCGTGAAGATGTCGATGGATACACAGGGTCGACCGGAGTTCAAAAACACAGTCAGCAGCCGTTGGGCTGCTGAGGGTGTCTTCCCGATCGATCTGGTACACCCGGATGCGTGTTTCTGCCCGCACCCGAGTCATAGGAGGAGAGAGAGACAAGACACTGTTGAGGTCGGGGCCGAAGCCCGTCGCTCGCAAACCCGGATGCGTGTTTCCGCCCGCACCCGAGTCATAGGAGGAGAGAGAGACAAGACACCTCTAACATGCCACACACTTTGGGACGTGCCACCCAGTTACGCGGAATTTTTGCACTATTTGGACTGTGCGGCGTAAATCGCGTCCGGAAAGGGACTTGCGCGTGTGGTGCACGGATGGAATTTGGACGTGGGGCGTCCTTTGCCGGCCACTGCGACGCCTAGGGTGGCCAAAGCCTGACTAAAACCCTAACGATATGCTACCGAGTTAGGGCTGCGGACATCGGGAATCTTGCCCCCGCATTACCCGCCCGATTGTCGGCCTTCGATCGCCGCGACGACGCAGGCCAGGGCCAGGATCAGCAACTCGTCGGGGCCGTCGTCCACGCCTGGCCCGCCGGGGTTCTTGATCGTGATGCCCAAACGGTACAGGAACGGATTGAAGTGCTGGCGCATGACCGCCAGTTCGTTCCCGGCGTTGTCCTTGAGGTGGAACGACTGGGGCATGAATGCCGCCACCAGTTCGTGCATCCGGCGGAGGATGGCCTTCAGGGTCGAATCTTCCTTCATGGTCCCGATGACGGCGCCGTCGGGGCTGAGCATGTCCCATTCGTCGCGGATGAACGTGCTGCGGATCCCTTTGCGCTTGACGGCGCCCAGTTTGGACCCCTCAGCGTCGAAGATCTCGTACGTGCCGCTGATGTCCCAGATCGACCGGGTCGAGATGCGGAGCAGTTCCTTGGACTGGGTTTCGTCGGTGAAGATCCGGATGTCCTCGCGGATCTTGAAGGCTTTCTGCTTGCAGAAGCCGACGGTCTGTCCCTCGGCGTTGTCGATGAAGAAGGACGCGCCGAAGATCTTCCAGAACTTACGGCGGATCGTGTATTGCTCCCCAGCGGCGGCCTTGATTCCCATGAGTTGCTCCTGCGTGTGAGGCGAAGGATACCACAAGTCGCGCATCCCTGCCTTATCAGATGCCAGGGCGCGAGCCTTGGCGCCGGAAGGGTCAAACAGACTTGCGATTCGCTCGGAGAACACCACGCCTCCGACGCCCGGGCTTGCGCCCGGGCGTTTGAAGGAAGGGGGCAATGAAAAAGGCCGCGACTTTCGGCGCGGCCTTTGCAGAATCTCAACGATTTCGCAGGGTCTTACTTGGCCTCGCCAACCTGCCAGCGGTAGAACGCGACGATGCTGGCCTTGCTGCCCAGGAGGTCCTTGACCTTCTTGGACTCGTCCTTGATGAAGGGCTGCTCGAGCAGGGCTCGCTCCTCATAGAACTTGCGCATCGCACCCTCGACCATCTTCTCGGCGATCTGCTGGGGCTTTCCGGATTCCATCGCCTGCTCGATGCGGAACTTCTTTTCCTTGTCCGCGAGGTCGGCTGGGATGTCCTTGATTGCGACACCGATCGGGCGAATCGGCGAGCCCATGATGTGCATGCAGATGTTGCGGAGGGTCTCGTCGTCGATTGACCCCTCGGCCTGCACGAGCACGCCGGTCTTGCCGTCGTGGTGCACGTAGTGCCCGAACGCGCCGGAGCCCGAGTCCTGGGCCAACTTGTGGCCTCGCCCGAACGAGATGTTCTCGCCGGTCGAGATGCGCAGTTCATCGACCACCGCGCTCATCGTGGCGGTGGGGGCGACGTCGCCCGCGTGCGCCTCGATCGCGAGGTCGGCCAACTTCTGAGCGGCGCCGACGAACTTCTCGTTTTTCGCCGTGAAGTCCGTTTCGGCCTTGAGTTCGACGATCGTGGCGGCTTCGCGGGAGATGGAGATCGCGATGCGGCCTTCGCCTGCGGCGCGGTCCGTCTTCGTGTCCATCTTGCCCTTCATCTTCTTGCGGAGGATGTCCTCGGCCTTGGCGGCGTCGCCCTGGGCTTCGATCAAGGCGGCCTTGCAGTCCATCATGGGCAGGCCGGTCTTGTTGCGGAGGCTCATCACGTCTTTGGCGTTCAGTTCCATAGTCTGGCTCACAGTGTCTCTTTCGTGCGTTGCGAATCAAAGAACTCTTGGGATGAAAACACTCGCGTCAGTCGCCCGCATGCGGTTACATGGGGTGCTCGACGCGAGTGGTCGTGTCGATGCTGGGAAATCTGCGAAATCAGGCCGAAGTGCCGGCAGCGGCGGGGGCGCCCTTGTCGCCGACCGGGCCGCCCGCGTTGCCTTCTTCGTCAGAGCGGAACTGGCTGCGGCGTGAGCGGCGAGCGGGTTCGCCAGCGGGCTTCTCGCCACCCTCGGGGCCTTCCTTCGAGGCCTTGCTCAGGTCGCGCTGCTGACGCCCTTCGGCGATCGCGAGGCACAGTTCGCGGATGACCACGTCGATCGAACGCATCGAGTCGTCGTTGCCCGGAATCGCGATGTCCGCGAGTTCCGGATCACCATCGGTGTCGATGAGGCAGATCGTGGGGATGCCCAACTTGCGGGCTTCCTTGAGGGCGGTCAGTTCGCGGCGGACGTCGAGGACGACGAGCGCACCGGGCAACTTCTCCATGTGGCGGATGCCCTCAAGGTTGCGCGAGATCTTGCGCTTCTCACGCTTGAGTTGGCTCTCCATCTTCTTGGAGTACTTCGCGAAGGTCTCGTTCGTTTCGATCCCTTCGAGTTCGTCGAGGCGCTTGAGGCGCGAGCGGATCGTGCGGAAGTTGGTGAGCGTGCCACCCAGCCAACGCTCGGTGACGAAGTGCATCTTGACGTCGGGCACGCGGGCTTCGAGGACGTTCTTCGCCTGACGCTTGGTCCCGACGAAGCAGACGTCCTTGCCCTCGGCGACGGTCTTGGCGATGAACTTCTTCGCGAGCAGGAGGCCCTTGATGGTCTCCTTGATGTCGATGATGTGGATCCCGTTGCGCTTGCCGTAGATGTACGGCTGCATCTTCGGGTTCCAGCCGCTGGCGCGCTGGCCGAAATGGATGCCGGCCTCGATGAGGTCCTGGACGAGCGTGGTGGGGGACGTGGTGGACATGACAAGACTCCTGGCAGCGACACCGGCAGGGACAGGGACCAGACAAGCACAACCGGAAACTCCGGATGTTCAAGCCGCCTGCACAAGGGCGCTTCTTTGGTGGCGGCGTACGAAAATCGCCGCGAACGAAGCCGACGAGCATCACAGCCCATCGACGGAAAGCACTGGCCACGCCTTCCGGGCAAGTATAGGAAGCCAACCCCTCCCGACAAGGAGGATTGGCTTGATCGGTGTTCTGGCTGGTTGGCTTGAATGTCCTATCAAAATACGAACCGTTCTGTCGGTCGGGGGGCAAGGCCTCCGGCACCGCATATTGTCCGCCCATGCATTTTTCACTCGTGGACAAGGTCATTGAGCAGGCCGAAGGGCGCATCGTCACGATCAAGAACGTCACAGCGGCCGAGGAGTATCTGCAGGACCACTTTCCGACGTTTCCTGTGCTGCCTGGGGTGATGATGCTGGAATCCATGGTGCAGGCGGCCCGGCGGCTGGCTGAGTCCTCGTCCGAGGCACCCACGCAGGTGCCGCTGGTACTGGGGCGAGTGCGGGCGCTGAAGTACGGGCGATTCGTGCAGCCGGGCGACACGATTCGCATCGAGGTGGAACTCGGCAAGCGCAACGGCGATGAGTGGGATTTCAAGGGTTCGGTCGTGATGGCCACTCCCGAGCGAGAGGTGGCGGCCTCCGGGCGATTCATCCTCAGGCCAGCCCGGGTGTGACGATCTGCCGAGGCGTGGTTTGTCGGTGCTAGTATGGGTCCGAGGGCTCGCGGGGGGCGGGCCGGGTTCGAGCGGCGATGAGGGGCATTCATGACTCGTGATGAAATTCTGTCGAAGGTTCGGACGGTTCTCGTGGACGCGCTCGCGGTCGATGACGAGGACGTGACTCCTGACGCTTCGCTGACCAAGGACCTTGGTGCCGAGTCGATCGACTTTCTCGACATCCAGTTCAAACTGGAGCAGGCGTTTGGCTTCAAGATCGCCCAGGGCGAGATGTTCCCCGAGGATCTTCTCAAGAACCCTGAGTTTGTAAAGGAAGGAAAGGTCACGCCCGCGGGCATGGCCCAACTTCGGCTGCGCCTGCCACATGTGAACTTCGCGACATTTGAGTCTGATCCGCAGGCCGCGAAACTGGGGCAGATGTTCACGGTTGACGCGATCGTGACGTTCGTCGCGAACAAGTTGAAGAAGTAACGCGCCATGCGATGGATGTGGATCGATCGAGTCGTGGAGTTGGTGCCGCGCCAGAAACTGGTTGCGATCAAGAACGTCTCGCTCGCCGAGGAGCATTTGCACGATCACTTCGCGGCGACGCCGACGCGCCCTGCGCTGCCGATCATGCCGGCATCGTTGATCCTCGAAGGCATGGCCCAGACTGCGGGCCTGCTCGTCGGGCACGCTGGCGGCTTTCAAGAGAATGTCGTCCTCGCCAAGGTCGGCAATGCCGAATGGTCGCGCGAGGTTGTGCCCGGCATGACCATTCGGTATACGGCGAACATGATCCAGTACGACGAGACCGGCTCCTCGACTCGGGGCGTTGTCGAGGCGCGAGATTCTGGCAGCGACGCGCCGTTCGTCCAGATCGGTTCCATCGACATCATGTTCAGCCACGCTGGGCACGCGATGGATCTGAAGGGCTTGGGTCAGAACATCCCTTCGCACAACTTTGTGTTTGGTGAAGCGTTCAAGACGCTGCTTCGCACCAGTGGCGTGTCCTGAATCGACTCAACCATTGTTCGCGGGTGGGATCGGCTTTCCATGCGGATCCGTCGGCGTCCGCACGCTCTCTTCCAGTCGCTCGCGCACCGGGCCCGACAGGAAGTGCTCGACGCGGTGTGACGGTTCGTGCACATGATCGGGCGGTAGTCCGACTTCAACGGTCAGGAACGATTCCCACAGCCGATGCCCTCGCACCAGTTCGCGTGCGGTTTCGGTTCCCTTGGTGGTCAGCGTGAGGCCTGCTCCTTCGCCAACGACGAACCCCGCGCGACGCAGCGCGATCAGCGACGCGCGACGCACAAGCCAGCCGGCGACATGAGGAGCGGGAGCGCTTCCCAGTCCTTCCCCCTTGCGATACAACTCGCCCAGAAGATCTTCCGCGGCGATACGGGCCGAGAGATGCACTCGCCGATACCACCACGCCACAACGCCATGCTTGGGTGCGCACACCACCGCCAGCACGAACTGTGCGCCAGCCACAACGCTCACCATCCCTGCGACTGATGTGTTCCAGTACACGGCGCCGATATGTCCGATCACGCCAGCCGACACGCCCAGGACCGCCGAGACCCAGACCATGGACCGCAGCCGGTCGCAGAGCAACTGTGCCGTCGCCCCCGGCGCGACGAGCATCGCGACAACGAGGATTGAGCCGACGGATTCGAAGAGCACCACAGACGTGCCGGCAACGGCTGCCATCAGCGAATAGTGCACGAGCACGGCACTGAAGCCCATGGTTGTCGCGAGGTATGGATCGAAGGAGACGAGGCGCAGTTCCTTGAAGAACACGGCGATAAGAAGAGCATCGATCACGAGGGCAATCGCGATGGCGACTGTCGGCCGGGGCATTGCCACGCCGAGCACCTCGACCTGGTGCAGGATCGCCGTCTCGATCACGCCATAGAGCACGCAGCCGGGATCGAGGTCGATGTTGCCAGCAAAGAATGTAAGCAGCACCGTGCCGATGGCGAAGAGCGTCGTGAATACCACGCCAAGCGAGGCGTCTTCGTGGACTTTTCCAAGGCGCTGGATCGCGGAGGCGAGAAACGCCGTGAGCACACCGGCGATTCCCGCGCCAAGCAGCATCACGGTCACATCGCGCGTCTTGAACAGGAGGAACCCGCCCACGATCCCCGGTAGGATCGCGTGCGTGATCGAGTCGCCCAGGAGGGACATGCGGCGCAGCACAAGAAAGACGCCGACGATCGCGCACGCCGCCCCGCACAGCGCGACCGTAAGCAGCGTCCACCAATCCGTCGGTGTGTAGGTGGAGAAGATCATGGCGTGCCTCCCGAGGGCGCGCGAGGTGCGGCGTGTGAGTCACCTCGTGGCGTAAGCGGGTGGGGTGAGTGTGGCAGGCTGGTCGCTGTGGCAAGAAGCCTCGCCTCGAGCCTTGCGAGCACCTCTGGAGGCAGCACGTGCTCGATCTCGTCCGCGTCGCGGTCCACGTGATCGGGCGCGACCGCCGCCTCGTGGATGAGGTACAACTCCCACAAACGATGGGCGCGCACGAGCCGCTTCGCTTCCTCGATGCCCGCGGGCGTGAGGCGATAGCCTGAGGGTGAGTGGCTCACGAGACCGCGACGTCGAGCGCTCGCGAGGTGCCACCACATGGACCACGGGGTCATGCTGCGATGGATGGAGAGTTGTGCGGGCGACCACGCCCCGGAGTCGCCGCCATCGGCCTCGCTCCGTTCGAACGCCGCACGGAGGATGTTCTGAACGCTGATCTGGTGCGAGAGGCGAAACCTTGAAGCGGCCCGTGCGAGCACGCCTCGGCCTGGTGCGAACAGCAATGCCAGGATGAAGCATGCCGCGGCAACGAGCACGATGCTTGGACCGGTTGGCCAGCCTCGCGTGAGGGCCGCGGCAGGCGTTGGTGCGAGCGAACTGATGATCGTTCCGATCACGCCCGACGCGGCACCGATGGTTCCCGCCACGATCAACAGCGGCACGAGGCGATTGGTCAGGAGGCGAGCCGTCGCTCCGGGGATGATGAGCAAAGCCACGATGAGGATGATCCCGACCGCGGGCAATCCCACGATTGTGCAGCCGCAGACGAGCGACATGAGCACGCCGTCCACGAGCGTGGGGCGGAACCCCTCGACGCGTGCGAACTGGCGGTCAAAGCAGGCGAGGCGCAACTCCTTGAGGAACAACCCCACGGCGAGGAATGCGACGATCGCGACGCCGCCGATCCGCCACAGGTCTGCCTCGACCATGCTCGCGGCTTTGCCGAAGATGAACGAGTCCAATCCCGCGGCGTTGCCCCGTGGTTGTTGCTGGATCACGCGCGTCAGGACTACGCCGAGGCCGAAGTACACGCTGATTGCCAGGGCGATCGCCGCATCTTCCTTGACGCGAGTGAACTGTCGCACCAACGAGATGCTCCCCGCCGCGAGAAGGCCGAACACGAGTGCGCCCACGAGTAGCGCCCCGAAGTTGCGATCGCCCACGATCAGAAACGCAAGGCAGATGCCGGGCAGCGATGCGTGCGCCACGGCGTCCGAAACGAGTGCATGCCGGCGCAGCACCGCGAGCGCTCCGACCACACCGCTCGCCAGTCCGAGTAAACCAGTTCCGAGCAGCACCACACGCGTGTTCGCGTCGCTGAGGCTCAGGATGTTCCAGAGTTCTTGGAGCATGTGCTTGTGGCGCGGCTCAGGTGTTCAGCCCGTGCGAATCACGTTCGTGCGACGCCGCCTCTCCTCACTGCCTCGGCCGCCTCATCGAGCAGCGTGAGTCGTCCGCCATACGTCTTATCGAGGTTCTCTTTGGTGAACGCGGTTGCCATGGGGCCGGCAGCGACCAGTCGCATGTTCAGCATCACGACATGGTCAAAGTACTGTGGCACCGTCTGCAGGTCGTGGTGAACAGCAATGACCGTCTTGCCTTCTTCGCGGAGGGCGCGAAGCACTCCCATAATCGCGAGTTCGGTCGCCGCATCCACTCCCGCGAAGGGCTCGTCCATGAAGTACAACTTCGCGTCCTGAGCAAGCGCCCGCGCAAGAAAGACGCGCTGCTGCTGCCCGCCCGAAAGTTCGCTGATCTGCCGATCCGCAAACGCCGCGAGGCCAACCTTCTCGAGGCACTCTTCGGCCGCTTTGTGATCCTCGCGCGTCGGGCGCTTGATCCAGCCGAGCCGGCCGTAGCGTCCCATGAGCACCACCTCGAACGCACTGACCGGAAAGTCCCAGTCCACGCTCTCACGCTGAGGCACATACCCGATGAGTCGCCGCGACTGTCGCAAGGGCTTGCCGAAGATCTCGATACGCCCGCTCGAGAGGGGCACGAGGCCGAGGATCGCTTTGAGCAGCGTCGATTTTCCAGCGCCGTTGGGCCCGATGATCGCGGTGAGTCGCTTCGATGGAATCAGCACGTCCACGTCCCACAGCACGGGCTTGCGGTGATAGGCGACGGTGGCGTCGTGGACTTCAACGGCGACCTCTTCAGCATGCGCGAGTGGTTGGTCGGTCGTGCCGATCATGGCGTTCCCTTGCTCGCGCCGCTGCTGGCATTCGCTGGCGCATCGTTCGTCGAATCGGTGACGGTGCCGCCTAGGGCCTTGACGATCGTGACCACGTTGTGCCGCACCATGCCGAGGTAGGTTCCTTCGGGGGTGCCGGAGGGGCCCATCGCGTCGCTGAATAGTTCGCCACCGATCAGGAGCGTGTGCCCGCGCGCCTTGGAACCCTCGATGAGCGCTTCGATCGACTTTCGTGGCACGCTGGACTCTACGAACACCGCGGGAATCTGGCGATCTGCGAGTAGCGTGACAAGCGAACGCACCGTGTCGAGGCTGGTTTCGCTGTCGGTGCTGATGCCCTGGATGCCGAGGACCTCAAGGCCAAATGCCCGGCCGAAATAGCCAAAGGCGTCGTGCGCCGTCACAAGCACGCGGCCATTCTCGGGGATCGTGCCAATCTGCTCCTTGGTCCACGAGAAAAGCGAATCGAGTTCGCCAGCATACTTCGCTGCATTGGCGCGATATTCATCGGCGTGCGCGGGGTCGGCCTCGATGAGCGAGTCTCGCACGCGTTCCACCACGAACTTCCACAGCGAGGGATCGAACCAGACGTGCGGATCGTGCTGCCCCTGAAACTCGGGCGGGCTGCGAAGGAGATTCGAGGGGATTGACTCGCCCACCGCGACGGAACGCCGGCGCTTCCCGAGTTGCGCGAGCGTGTCGGCCATGCGCCCTTCGAGGTGCAGGCCGTTGTACAGGATGAGGTCGGCGGACTCGAGCGTGCGGACATCGCCGGGTGAAGCCTTGTAGACGTGGGGGTCTACGCCCTGGCCCATCAAAGCGATGACGTCGGCGTGCGATCCTGCGACGTTTCGGGCCGCGTCCGCGATCATCGCGGTGGTGGTGACCACGCGCAAACCAGTCTTGGCGGGGCGGGCTCCCTGCTGGGAACAGCCGGCACCCACCACGAGGGGCAGGGCGACAAGGAAGGCGAGGATCGAGGCGAGAACATGGCGCATGCGGGGACCTCCACAAGCCGGGCGGGCTCTTGCGAGCCCTACCAGCATCGGTAGAATGTAGCCTAGGCTACAACTTGAAGTCAATCCTACGGAATAGTCAACCGGATAACTGATGCAGCCGATGCTACAGTGTCACTGGGCCGGCCGTCGAAGGCCGCCCGACCCTGCTTTCGCGGGTGCTTTCGGGGCTGTTTTCGGGCGTGTGCGGAGGCGTCGGTCATGGCAAAGGTCGAGCGAAAGACGGGATCCAGCGGGCGGCGTCGCGTCGCGACTCCATTGGCTGTTCAGGCGGAATGCCACGAGAAGACCCGCGGGGCGCACGCGGCGGAACTGGCCGAGGACTATGTCGAGGCGATCGCCGGGCTTATACGGGATTCGGGTGAGGCGCGGCTCGTGGACGTGGCGCGATGCCTGGGCGTCTCGCATGTGTCAGCGAGC
>Ga0075160_10001035_pt1 | contig 17149 bp, 13 predicted proteins | sample JI91814C2DNA_FD_70969 | JGI IMG/M metagenome (GOLD analysis project Ga0075160, IMG submission 70969) | Wastewater effluent complex algal communities from Wisconsin, to seasonally profile nutrient transformation and Carbon sequestration -... | ecosystem: Engineered > WWTP > Effluent > Algae... | reverse complement strand
GCTGGCGTTGGCGTCGGGCTTCCAGTTGGGCGGCGGGGGCGTGGTCGCGAGGCGCTGCGCTATCGCGTTGGTGGGAGCGTGTGGCGAAGTTGCCGGTGCACTCGGCGGCGAAATGGCGGGCGGCACGGCGGTCGTCGTTGGTGAGGGCGCGGCGTTCAGGCGGAAGGACTTGGAGAAGGCGATGAACGACTCGCGGATCGCCTCGATATTGGCGGGCTCGCTGACGGCCTTGACGAACCATGTCTTGCCATCGCCGGGCAGGATGCTGGCGGCGAGGAGGACCTGGCCCGTGGAGCCGGTCATGGTGACGAGCGAGACCTCAACGCCGTTTTCACGCGTGGTGGTGAGGAGGCTCGGGAGTTCGGCGTCGGTGATTGGAGCAAGGCCGATCTGGTTGCGCCAGCGATTGATGTTGGCGAGTGGCCCGCCGACGTCGCCCGGGAACGCGGCGACAGAGACTTCGACGCCGCTCGCGTCGAAGGTGGCGAGGCGCATCTGTTGAGTGGTGGGGACTTCCTTCCAAGTTAGGGGAAGGGTCCAGGTGACAGCACTTCCAGCGGCCGCGGCATTGGACTGGGCGGAGTTGGAGGCTGGCGCGGCCGGACCGACGCCGGGGGCTGCGCTCATTGGCGCGGCGGGCGCGGTCTTGGGCGCGCGATAGGCGCGGATCTCTTCGCGCTTGCATCCTGCGGCGGTGATGGCGAGTGTGAGCGTGAGGCAGCCGATGATCGTTCGCGAAGGTTGGGCCAAACAGGGGTGTGTCATCAATCACTCCGTGGGGGAGGGAAAGGGTACACCTTGGGTGGAAATCGGGGATGCACGCCGCAGATATTGCGGAGAATTTCGGGGTCGGGGATTGGCTGGGGCATCAGCGTTTTTCGAAAAGGTAGTGAGAGACCATCCACTCGCGGCCTTGGCTGAAGTTCCAGAGTTCCTCGCAGGCGATGAAGAAGAGCCGCCAACGGTGGAACATGCGGGGAGCGTCGTTCGAGGGGGCGAGGGCTTTTCGGGCGGCGGCGGCGTTGGCATCGAGGTTGTCAAGCCAGGCGCGGGCGGTCTTGCCATAGTGTCGACCATCGACACGCCAATGGTCGAGGAGGCGGAGGTGATCCTGGAAGTAAAGGAGGAGGTGGTCGCTGGGCATGATCCCGCCGGTGAAGAAGTGGCGGGCCATCCAGTCGTCGTCGCCCGTGGCGGTGAATGGGTAGGCGGCCTCGCGGTGGGTGAAGATGTGGGCGAAGAACCGGCCGTGCGGCTCGAGCCACGAGGCGACGCGTTCGAAGAGGGACTTGTAGTTGCGAATGTGCTCGAGCATCTCGACGGAGACGATCCGGTCGAAGGTGCGTTCGGGGGCGAACGTGCGCATGTCGGCGGTGACGACTTCGAGGTTCGAGAAGTTACGGGTGCGTGCGACCGCGGTGATGTGCGCACGCTGCGTGGCGGAGTTGGAGACGGCAAGTATGGAGGACTTGGGGAACTTCTCGGCGAGGAAGAGGGAGAGAGAGCCCCAGCCGCAGCCCATGTCGAGGATTGAGTGGCCGTCGGTGATGCCGGCGCGATCGACGTAGAGGTTGAGCATGTCGACTTCTGCGTCGGCGAGGGACGTCGTGTCGGACTTGAAATAGGCGGAGGAGTACTTGAGGCGCGGGCCCAAACAGAGTTGGTAGAACTCGGTGGGGACTTCGTAGTGCTGCTGGTTGGCCTCGGCGGTGTTAATGGCGATGTCGCTCTTGCGGAGTTCGGCGAGAAGGGTGCGGAAGCGGGCGTGCATGGGTTCGACGCCGCCGGCGTACTCCTGGCGCAGGCGCTCGCGCAACAGATGCCGCACGGCGAGGCGCAGGATGGGCGTGGGGACGAGCCCGCGCTCCATGAGGTCAATCGCGAGGGAAGTGAGGCTCATCGGGCCGAGTCCTTGGGAGTGGGCAGCGTGCTTTCGTGCTTGGGGAACCAGGGGACGAAGGGGCTCGTGGTGCGCTGATAGTGGCGATAGTCATCGCCTCGCGTGCGCAGGGCGCGTTCCTCGGTGGGGGGGATGCCCGTGACCTTGAGGATGAGAAACAGCATGAGCGCCGGGGCGCCCCATGCGACAAATCCAAGCGGAAAATGCAACGCGAGGAGGGCATACGCGCACCACATGAGCCATTCGAAGAAGTAGTTCGGATGGCGTGAGACGTTCCAGAGGCCCTGGCGGCAGGTCTTGCCCTTGTTGGCGGGGTTGCGTTTCCACGCCGCGAGTTGACGATCGGCGATCGACTCGCCGACGAAGCCGATCAGCCAGAGCGCGGCGGCGGCGTAGTCGGTGATTGTGAGCGGGCCTGTGGATTGTGACGCCATCGCGAATGGAATCGCAAGGAGTGCGGCGAGAACTCCCTGGGCCTGGAAGAAAACGAAGAAGTTGCGCGCGGCGTGGGCGCCCCATTTGGCGCGGAGTTCCTGATAGCGGCCATCCTCTTCGCGGGCTTTCAGGACGCGATCGAGGAGGAGGTGTGATGCAAGACGCAGACCCCAAACGCCGCCAAGGATCGCGACGAGGATGCGGCGGTGTGGATGGCCTTGTGCGAGGATGGGGAATGCGACGGCGAAAAGGCCCAGAAGCGCAGACCAAGCGACATCCACGATGCTGGCATCCTTCTTTGTGGTGGCAAACCACCACAGAATGAGCATCGAAAGGGCGGCGAACGCCGAAGCGATGCCTATGAGTATCCACACGTCGAGCCAGTTCATGAATGGAATCCCTGTAGCCGCTGTTTGGTTCGGCGGTTGTTTCGATGGAAGATTGGTGTCCGGATGCTGTTCGCGGGCACGAGGAGGTCGCTGATGTCGGGATCTTTACGGGTGTTTGGCGTGGTGGTGGGCATGCTGACGGCGTTGCTGGCCGGGCTCATCGTGTGGGCGTCGCTCGAAAAGAACGTGCTGGAGATCTTCAAGGTGATGTGGGCGGAGCGGTGGGGCATCGTGACGCTGCTGGATCTGTACCTTGGATTTCTGATTGCGGGGGCGTGGATCGTGGTTCTCGAGGGGAAGAAGAGCGTGCCGTGGATCGTGGGGATGATGGTGCTTGGAAATTTCGCAACGGCGGCGTATGTGCTGTGGCGGATCCGCCGAGCGAAGACGGTGCGTGAGGTGTTCATTGGTGGGCCCCGCGTTTCCGCGTGAGGAGTGGCGTGAGGATGGCCCACTCGATGGCGAGGACGACGAGGGAGACGCTGCCTCGAGGGAGTGTGACGGCGTCAAGTTTCTCGCCAGCGATGTAGGCGAGAGGGCCGCCGATGAGGCCAAAGAGTGCGGCGATGAGCGTGCGATTCTGGAGCCAGTTGAGCGAGGCGTGGAGCGTGGTCGCGAACGAGAGCCAGAGGGCCGCGAACCAGAGATAGGTGACTGGACGGCTTGCCGAAGCGTGCGTGATGACGTCGCACTCGACGAGGACGGCGTCGACGATGGTGCCGATGAGTGTGACGAGGAGCAGGAACTGTGCCTCGCGTGCGCGCACTTTGACATCGGTGGCGAAGAGGTGGACGGCGGCCGCGACGAACGCGGCGATGGGGGGCAGGTACCACAAGCCACGCGGGGCGGCGAGGATGCAGGCGAACCAGGCGCCCTGGAAGACGATGAAGTTGATGAGGTTGCGGATCATGTGGTTGGAAGCGGGGAGCGGCCGCGGTATTGCGGGCCGGCGAGGAGGATGTGGGCGTCGCCGATGTGGCGTTCGGCGAATGCGCCCTCGCAGTAGCAGAGATAGAAGTTCCAGAGGCGGATAAACCGTTCATCGAAACCCAGGCGGCGGACATCGTCGAGGCGACTGAGGAAGTTGCCGCGCCAGGCTTGGAGGGTGGGGACGTAGTGGGGGCCGATGTCCTCGATCTCGATCACGCGCATGGAGGAGGAGCGAGCGATGGAGGATTGCAGGGCGCCCAGGGAAGGGATGAAACTGCCGGGGAAGATGTGCTTCTGGATGAAGTCGACTTGCGAAAGGGCATGCTCGTAGTCGCGGTCCTGAATGGTGATTGCTTGGAGGGCGAAGAGCCCATCGGGCTTCAGGAGGCGGCCGCACGCGGCGAAGTAGGCGTCAAGAAAGTTGTGGCCAACGGCTTCGATCATTTCGATGGAGATGATCTTGTCGAACGACCCCGTGAGGTCGCGATAGTCGACTTCGATGACGTTGATGCGATCCGAGAGGCCGCGTGCGGCGATGCGTTCGCGCGCGAGAGTTGCCTGTGCCCTGGAGATGGTGGTGGTGGTGACGCGGCAGCCGAAGTGCTCGGCGACGTGCATGGCGCATGCGCCCCAGCCGGTGCCGATCTCGAGAAGGTGATCGGTGGGCGAGAGGTTGAGACGGCGGCACAGACGATTAAGTTTCGCGTGCTGGGCCTCTTCGAGGGACATGCCCCCGCGTTCGAACAGAGCGCACGAGTACATCATCGTCGGATCGAGCATGAGGGCGAAGAGGTCGTTGCTGAGGTCGTAGTGGGCGGCGATGTTCTTGCGTGAGCCGATGTGGGTGTTCTTGCGCAGGGCTTCGGCGGCGCGGCGGAAGGGGAGCGTGGCCTTGGACCAGCCCGAGTCCATGGTGCGCATCGCCTCGCGGTTGAGAACGAGGAGTCGGATCAGGTCGGTGAGTTGGTCGCAGGTCCACCAGTGGTCGAGGAATGCTTCGGCGGCGCCCAGCGTGCCCCGCGTGAGGCACGCGCGATAGAAGCGTGGGTCGAGGACGCGGATCTCGGCGGATGGGTGGTGGCTCGTCGTGCCAAAGGAGGTTGTGTCGTCGCCATCGCGGATCGTGAGGTGCCCGACGCGCAGGCGAGAGAGGGCGGCGTGCAGCGTCCGCCTTGCGACGCGGTCGAGCCAGGAGGGCGCGCGTGTGGGCTCAGTGTGAGAGACGCCCGCGGCATTGGTGGATGAGATGGTGCTCATGGCGTGATTCCGGTTGTGGGGCGGTGTGCGCCGGTGCGCGTGCGTTGGTTCGCGCCGGGGTGCGGATGGAAAGGAACGCGCTTCAGCCAGAGGAGGAAGGCGTGCCAGTAGATGCCGAGGATGACGAGGCAGGTGACCGCTGGATAGCAGAGCAGGACCCTGGCACATGTCGCGGCCGAGAGTTCGCGGCGTGTGAGTGTGAGTGTGGCGTCAAAGATCGGACGTTGCTGCGACAATGTCGAAGCGGCGCCCTGTGGATCGGCGGGCAGATTGTCCATGTGCACGAAGAGTGACTCGCCGGGCGTGGAGAAACGCCAGCGGTAATGCTGCTCCATGGGCATGAATGGGGAGACGTGGAACTGCTTGGCGAACTCAAACTCGCGATTGGGCGTGATGTGCTCGTCCGCGTCGGCGTGCATCGCGTAGGTGTGCCGCTCGTTCCATGGGGTGTTGGTGATCTCGGCGATGATGGTGTGAAGGCGTGGGCCATCGGCGTCGAAACAGTAATAGAACGTGACCGGGTTGATGCAGAGGAACCAGGTACGGAGATTCGTGAGCACGCGGATCGGGCCGGTGGGGCGATTGCCTGTCAAGCGTTCGGCTTCGTCGCGCACGGCGGCGTCGAGCGATGCCTTTGGATCGCCCAGGTAGTCCTTGCGCCGAAACCACGAGATGGCGGGGAACCGCGTAGACCAGAACCACCGCTTGGCAAAGGCGCTGTCGAGTTCGGCGAGATCAAGGTACGTCATGTAGATCGGGATGGAGAACTCGTGGCGCCGCGGCTCTTTGCGGCGGTGGCGGACGTGTCCCTCGTAGATCGCGCTGTGGAGTGTCAAGGGTTCACTCCCGGGATGGCGACACCAAAGGCGCGGGCGACCGTGAATGCGCTGCGGACGCCGTCCTCGTGGAAGCCGTAGCCCCAGTAGGCTCCACAGTAGTGCGTTCGTGTCACGCCGCTGATCTCGTGGTGGCGTTGCTGAGCGGCGACGCTGTGCGACGTGAAGAGCGGGTGGCGGTACTGGATGGTGCGGATGATGTGCCGTGGGTTGATGGCGCTGGTGCGATTGAGCGTGACGAGAAACTGCGTCGGTGTCGGGAGGTTCTGCAAGATGGCAAGGTTGTAGGTGACACTGGTCGGTGCGTTCGAGCGGGCCTCGTCATTGGCGAGATCGACGTGCGCGTTCCATGCGGCCCACGCGCGCCGGGTTCGCGGGAGGAGAGACTTGTCTGTGTGGAGCACGGCTTCGTTGGCCTGGTACGGGATGGCCGAGAGGATGTCGCGTTCGGTGTCCGAAGGATCGGAGAGGAGTGCCAGGGATTCGTCGCTGTGCGAGGCGAGGATCACGTGATCGAAGCGCTCGGTGCCATTGGGCGACGTGATCTCAACGTGATCGTCGAACCGACGAACAGAGAGCGCGGGGCACGCGAGTCGGATGTGCTCGCGGAAGGACGACGTGAGCGCGGCGACGTAAGTGCGCGAACCGCCGGTGATGGTGCGCCATTGCGGGCGGTCGTTCACGGTGAGCATGCCGTGGTTGCGGAAGAAGGAGACGAAGAAGCGCATGGGCATGTTGAGCACGGCATTGCGCGGGGCGGACCAGATGGCGGCGGTCATGGGGATGAGGTAATGCCCGATGACGCGGGGTGTAAACCCTCGCTGCGAAAGGAATGATCCAAGCGTGCCCGGGAAGTCCTCGGCGGCGAGAGCCTCTTTGTTGAATCGGAGGATCTCGGCGAGCATCCTGTAGAAGGACGGTCGGAAGAGGTTGCGCCGCTGAGCGAAGAGTGAGGCGAGAGAGGTGCCGTTGTACTCGAGGTTGGTGGCGTCGCAGCGGACGCTGAGGCTCATGGAGGAAGGCTGTGTGGCGACGTTGAGTTGCGAGAGTAGCCGCGTGAAGAGCGGGTACGTGCGCTCATTGTAAACGATGAACCCAGTGTCGACGGGGATGGGTGTGTTCGTGCGCTGGTCGTGGCAGACGATGGTGTTGGAGTGCCCGCCGGCGCGGTCGCTGGATTCGAAGACGTGCACCTCGTGCTGTGGCGCGAGCAGGTAGGCAGCGGTGAGGCCCGAGATCCCGGTTCCCACGATGGCGAGTTTCATGGGTTATCTCGGATTGGAGCGGGTTGATGTCGTAATGGCTCGCTCGTAGACGCGCTGGGGGACGCCGCGCAGGTCCCAGACGACGCCCAACTTGCTGAGAATCCAGAGGAGGTAGAAGGTGATGTCTATTTCCCACCAATAGAAGCCCTGTCGAACGGTGCCGGGGTGGAAGTGGTGGTTGTTGTGCCATCCTTCGCCCAGGGTGATGAGGGCGAGGAAGGCGTTGTTGCGGCTGCTGTCGTTGGTGTTGAAGCGACGCGAGCCGATCATGTGCGAGAGGGAGTTGATGGTGTAGGTGGCGTGGTAGAGCACGACGGTCGAGATGAAGAAGCCCCAGATGAGCAGTTGCCATGGACCGGTGCCCAGAGACGGAGCAAAGCGCTCGAGAATCATGCCGAGCAAGTACAGCAGCCCCGCGAGGATGACGGGCACCACGATGTCGAATCGGTCGAGGAATCGAAGTTCCGGGTACTTGGCGAGGTCCGGCACAGCCTTGACGTTGGTAGCGAAAGCGTCGCGCGAGGTGAACCAGCCCATGTGGCTCCAGAGCACGCCGTGCGTGTGAGGGGAGTGGATGTCGTCCTCGGTGTCGGAGTGGCGGTGGTGCTCTCGGTGATGGGCGGCCCACCACAGGGGCCCGCGTTGTACGGCGGCGTTGCCCACGACGGCAAAGATGAACTGGGCGGCACGACTGGTTTGGAACGTGCGGTGTGAGAAGTACCGGTGGTAGAACGCCGTGATGGCGAACATGCGCAGGAAGTAAAGGAAGGCAGCGATACCGATCGCGAACCAACTCCAGCCGACCCAGATGACGCCAAGGCATGCGAAATGGATGAGGATGAAGGGGATCAGGCGGTCCCACTCGGGGCGGTTCTCGTGGGGATTGGTAGGGCGATCGGCAGGCGCGACGTCGCTCGAATCGATCCATCGGCGGAGTCGAACGAACCAGGAGTCGGTCGAGATTGGCGTGTGTGTTTTCTTGGAATAGGTCAATGGTGCCAACTAACAAGCGGCCAGCCGGGGGACTGGGGGCCGCATTGCCCACACCGTAAGCCGCCCGGGAATGCCCGGGTGGAAGTTCGATCGGGGGTGAGTGCCGGATTCAGGGACCAAGGTCACGCTTCGCGGAAACTTCCCGGGTAGGAGTCCCCGAACTGGTGGGCTTCAATGCCGGTACTGGTTGATGGCAGGACATGGTCACGTTGGACACGAAAGGGGGCAGAGATGGGCGGGAATCAACTGGTGAAGTTTGTGGCTCGCTTTGTGGACGCAAAGACGGGCAAGCCCGCGTTCGGTCATGGTTGGCGGGCGAAGTTGTGGGACAAGGATCTCGTCGCCGACGACCCGCTGGGCGAGGCTGTCATCGGCGAGTCTGGGGTGGTGGAGATCGTCTGTTCGTCGGCGGACTTCCAGTCTGGCGTGCTCGGGCGGCTGTTTGATCGTCTGAAGGAGCAGAAGCCCGACGTCTACGCCGAGGTGATCGAGGAATCCGGACGCGTGGTGTATCGCTCGCCGGTGCGGTGGAGCGTGGACCCGCTCAAGGTGGATGAGGTGACCGGGCGTGCGAATCCGACGGTGGACCTTGGGACGTACAAGGTGCGCGAGGGTGAGGGGCTGATGGAGTATGACTTCGGGGTGGACCCGTATCGGCCGCTGATGTGAGTTTGATGTGAGCCTCGCGCGAGGCCGCGAGATCAGCAGCCGTTCTCGAATCGGACCAGGAAGTAGAGCAGGTCGTCGATGGTGACTCCGCCGTCGGGGGTGTTGGTGCCGCTGCCGTCGTCGAGATCGGCGTTGATGCTGCCGTTCTCGAAAGCGATGAGGAAGTAGAGGAGGTCGTCGATGGTGATGCCGCCATCGGGCGTGCCCGTGCCCGTGCCGTCGTCGAGGTCGGCGGGGCAGGCACCCGGGATGAGGGCGCTGCCCCAGTAGCCGCCCATGACGCCGATGCCGGTGTGGGTGGAGGCGGCCGCATCATGCTGGCCGATCGTGCCGCGGATGGAGATGGTGCCGCCCGAGAGTGGGGCGGTGGAGACGCTGCCGCCGTTGTCGATGGTGGACCAGATGATGGAAGGTTGAGCGAGGGCGGCACTGGCGAGCGAGCCGACGAGGATGATCGCGGCGGCTCGGGAGAAGGCGAAGGTGTGGATGCGGTTCATGTGAGGCTCCTGAGAGTTCGAAAAGGGCCGAGCGGGCGTTGACGCGTTCGGCCCATGGGTGAGGTTCCGCGTCGCTCCATCCCCGGAGGAGGAGCGACACGATGGTTGGTTATTTCTGCGAGATCTCCTGCGGCGCGGGGTTGAGTTCCATCACGCGCGGCTTGTCATCGGTGATGTTGGCGGGCGTGGTGTGACCCGTGTCCTTGCGGTGGGCGATGCCCTTCTCGACGGGCTGGCCGAAGGCTTCGGGGTGGAGGAACTTGCCCTTGTTCTCGGGTTCCTTGTCGATGGCGTTGGGTATGCGGTTCTGCTCAGCCCAGTTGTCCTTGCGGATGCCGGTGACCTGCCAGGAAACCTCGATCTCGGGCGTGCTGGTGCGGATGACGAAGGTGTTGTTTCGGACTTTCTGGACGACCTTGGCGAAGGACCACGTGCCGTCGTCTTCATCAACGATGGTGAGTTGGTAGCGGAAGTCGCGGTTGAGTGCTTCGAAGTAGTCGGGGAGGGTGATGGTGGCGTAGCCGTTGACGTCGGTGGTGATGGTGCCGTTGTAGACGTTCATCATGTCGGGGGATTCGACGAAGGAGTGGTAGAGGTACTTGTTTTCGGGGTCGAGCGGGTGATCGATCTTGAAGGAGCCGCCGCCCTTGGAGAGGCTTCCGACGACTTGGACGTTGCCGGCGGCGTGGACGATGAGGCGATCGGAGTAACCGCCGAAGCCGTCGTAGTGCCCGACGTAGAGAGTTGGGTTGGTGGTGGCGACGCCGTCGGTGGCGGCGGCGAAACTGATGGCTTTCTGTGCGCCGCCGCTGTTGAGGCTGGGGCGGAGGAGGAGGTCGGCGTTGAAGTTGCCGCCCGGCGCACCGCCGCGGACTTCGAGTTCGGCGGTGTTGGCGCCGAGGCAGTTGACGCCGACATTGCCGAAGTGCCCGAAGTAGGTGTTGGTGGGAGAGATGGAGATTCGTTGACGCACGGCACTCCCGATGATCGTGTTCATGGAAGTGCTGGCGTGGTTGTACTCGATGTAGGCGCGTTGGAAGTTGGCGGTGTTGAAGGCGAGGTAGGGGATGCCGTCGGCGCTGGTGGTGCCGACTTCCATGCCGCCCCAGGTGTTGCCGTTGGTGGGCACGAGGACGCCGAGGCGGCTGGATCCGCTGACAGGTAGAGGCTGGTTGATGCCGACAAAGCCGGTGTCCTGGAGGGACATGAGGAGACGTTCGGAAGTGTCTCCTGCAGAGCGTGCGAAGAAGTTGAAGGAGGGTTGGCCCGGGCGTGAGTCGAGGCGGAGGGCGGCGCCGCGGGTTGCCTGCACGAGTCCCGAGCCGCGGAAGTTGAGATCGAGGTTGATGAGTGCGTTCTCTTCTTTGGTGAGGCCGACTGGCAGCGTTCCGTCGTTGCCGAGGCGCAGTTCAGGGGACGCGACGCCGGTTCCGACGAGGGCACGACCCTCGGTGTAAGCGTCGGAGCCGATCCACACACCGCCGAAGTCGTTGCCGTAGTTGATGATGAGGCCGGTGCCAGCGATGCTGTTGAGGCCCGCGTCGACGAGCGCTCGGCCCGCGCCGCCGCTGTTACCGACGCCGCCGCCCCGGCCGTTGAGAATGAAGTCAACTCCGCGTGAACGGATGTTGCCGTTCACGTCGAGACCCTGCGTTGGTGCGGTCACGCCGATGCCGGTGAATCCGTTTGCGGCGACGGTGAGCACGGGCCCGACGGCGTTGACGTAGTTCAAGGCACCGGTTCCGCCGTTGAACTCGAGATAGGAACGCGGCACACCCGCGGTGGCGAAGCCATAGAAGGGCCAGGAGGCGGGGTCGCTGCCGTTGATGTACATGCCAGCCCACGAACCGGCGGCGGCGGTACCGTTGATCTGGAACTTGGTGACCCCGTTCATGATGCCCGCCCCGCCGACGGCGACCGTGCCATTGAATGTGTTGTTGTTGCTGAAGACATTCGCCGCGTTCTTGAGCGCAACGTTGGACGACAGCAGACTGTCGAGGATCGTGCCACTGGAGATGTTCGAGGCGTTGAGATTGGAGATGGCTGCGCCGTTGCCCGCGAACGCACCGGCGAAAGTGTTGGCACCGTTGGAGAAGTTCATCGCGCCGGTGAACGTCTGGTTGGTGTTGGTGCGAGCGACGGACGTCGCGAGGCGTGCGTCGGGGATGGTGCCGGCGTTGAGATTCGCGGCGTCGCGATAGAATGCGGCGGCTTGCCCATTGAGAGCGAGGGCATTCGTCGCCGTCGCCGCTTTGGTTGAGTAAATCGAGTTGGGCCCCGCAGCGAGACGTTGACGCGGGTTGAGCGTGACGTACGCGCCGACGCCCGCGGGCGAGCGCACCGCGATCTCGAGGTAGCGTTCGTTGCCATCGAAGGCGTTACTGCCGAAGTCGAGGTCGGTGGTGAAGCGACCATCAACAAGCGCGGTCGCGAGTTTCTCGACGGTGACGCCGACCTGGGCCCCGGCGGCGGCATCATCGAAGAGCCGGAAACGAAGGTCTACGGTGGCCGAGGGAGCGGTGCCGTTCCAGGCGACCTCGCCTTGATAGGTGAACGCGCTGGTGAGGGGCGCGTAGGCCTGCGCGGTCGAGGCAAGGTGGAGCCCAGCGGTGAGCAGGGCGGCGGCGATGAGGGCGCGGGGCGTGCGGTGTGCGAACATGGCTGTTTCCTCTGAAAGTGACTGTTTTCCTGACAAGTCTGGTCGAACGCTGGCAGCGAACGCAAGGCTCTGTGCGGGGGTGTGCGAGCGTCCTAGAAATGCCGCGCCAGAGAAATGGATGGAATCTGAGGAGGCGTGAAGGGCGAAACGCACGGATTCCCTTGTGCCGACGGCGGTTGCGAGTAGACTTGGGGTGGGCGCGAGCGCGCGAGGTGAGGTGCATGGCTGGGTTGGATGGACCAAAATCGTCGGATGACGGGAGCGCAGATGCTTCGGCCTTGCTGGCCGCCGCGGCGGCGGGCGATCCCACGGCGTCAGCGCAGTTGTTGCCCTTGGTCTACGACCACCTCCGCGAACTGGCTCGCAAGCGATTGGCCCACGAACGCCCCGGCCTGACGCTCGATGCGACGGCACTTGTCCATGAGGCGTACATGCGCATCGCCGGTGGTGGCGATGTGCAGTGGAACAGCCGACGCCATTTCTTCGCGGCGGCGGGGATCGCGATGCGGCGGATTCTCGTCGAGCGTGCGCGAAGGCTCGCGGGGCCCAAGGCTGGTGGCGGGCGCCAGCGATTGCCGCTCAGCGCGGTGAACGACCCGAGTCTGGCCCAAGCGGATCCTGTGGACGAGACGGACTGGATCCTGCTTGACGAGGCATTGACCGAGTTGGAACAGACGGATCCCGAACTGTCGGAGGTCGTGCACCTGCGGTACTTCGCCGGGTTGACGGTGCCCGAGGCGGCGATGGCACTCAATCGGGGGGCGCGGAGTGTGGATCGGGATTGGTCCGTGGCGCGAGCGTGGCTGCTTGATCGCATGAAGAAGGCGTAGAGCGATCGAGTATGACACAGCAACCACCACAAACCGAAGTCACAGAAGGCGTGAAACGCGACGCAAAAAACGCGTCGGCTGTGCCATGGGCGGAGGTGAAGCGCCTTGCGGCTGACGCACTGGAACTGCCTCGGAGTGAAAGGCGAGCGTTTGTCATGACGAGCACGGCGGAGAACGCCGCCCTGCGCGAGCGGGTGTTGTCACTGGTCGAGGCGGACGAACAGCAGGGTGAAGCGCTGTCGGCGGATGGCCTGGAAGGCCCGCGCGTTGTCATGAGGGAGTTTGACGCGACGGGTCCACTCGAGGCCGGGGAGCAGGTGGGGCGATTCCGCGTGGTGCGATTGATCGGCACGGGCGGGATGGGCGCGGTGTACGAGGCTCGTGATGATGAACTCGGTCGTGAAGTTGCGCTGAAAGTGATCGTTGGCGCTGGCGTGGGGTTGGCGTGGTCGACGGCGGCGCTCAAGAGGTTTGCGGCCGAGGCACGTGCGTTGGGACGGCTCGCACATCCGGGCATCGCGCAGATCCATGAGTCTGGGACGCACCGCCTTGCGAGCGGCGTCTTTGCACCGTATCTGGTGCTCGAACTTGTGCGCGGGGGCTCGGCGATCACGACGTGGGCCCAGCAGTCCGGCGCGCCGGTGCGGCGCAAAGTCGAGGTGCTCGCGAGTGTGTGCGAGAGCGTCGCGCATGGGCACACCAAGGGTGTGATCCACCGCGATCTCAAGCCTGGCAACATCCTGATCGACGCGAACGGCGAGCCAAAGTTGATCGACTTTGGCGTGGCACGCACGGTGGATGTTGACGAGTTGACGCGTTCGATGCAGGGCTCACGCGTGACTCGCGAGGGACAGATTGTGGGCACGGTGCAGTACATGAGCCCCGAGCAGTGCGCCGGCGATGGGCAGGATGTGGACGTGCGAAGTGATGTGTACAGCCTGGGAGTTGTGCTGCACGAGGTGCTCGCGGGAGAGTTGCCTTACGACGTGCGCACGGCAACGCTTGCGGCGGCGGCGACGACAATCCGCGAGCAGCCGCCTCGGGCGCTCGGTGCGGCGTGTGGCGAGTTTGGTGTGGATCTCGAGCGAATCGTGCTCAAGGCGCTCGAGAAGGAACCCGCACGCAGATACCAGAGCGCCAGCGAGTTGGCGGCCGACCTGGGGCGGTTGCTCGCGGGCGAGGCGGTGCTCGCGAGGCCTCCCAGCGCGACGTATCAGTTGAGATTGTTCGCACGGCGGCATCGCACGCTGGTGGTCGGGTCGATCGCGGCGATCGCGTGCCTTTCGCTGGGCGTCGTGGGAACAACGATCGGTCTGGTGCGGGCGCGGCAGGCATCGGCGCTCGCGGACCAGCAGTCGGCGCGATCAACGCGTCTGTCCAAGTTCTTCCTGAGCATGATCCGCTCGGCGGGCGCGGCACCGGCGCTGGATGTTGGTGCGCAGCCAAACAGCGCCTGGGAGAAGTGGCTGGCGGAGGACACGTTCTGGGGCCCCGCGGGCGTGCCGGGGCATGTTGCGACGGTGCCGCAGTTGCTCGAGTCGGCGATCAAGCGGCTGCCGATCGAGTTCGCGGATGACCCGATCCTGATGGCGGATGCGGCGAGCGAGATCCTGAGGACGTTCTCGCGCATGGGCTTGAGTCCCGGTGCGCAAGGGTACCAGATGGCCGTTCAGACTGCCGCGATCTACGAACGGGAGTTGGGGCTCGCGGACAGGAAGACGATCCTGGCGCACACGCACGTCGCGACGATCCACAACCTTGTGAACGCGATCGACGTCACGATCAAGCACCAACGTCTCGCCGTCGAGGGGGGAGAGGCGCTGCTCGGCGAGATGGACCCACGCACTACCGCATTACAACGAACGCTGGCGATGTATCTGTCGCAGCGTGTTGACACTCGTGAGGAGGCGATGACGCTGCTTCGTGAGATTCGTGGGCGACTGGTTGAGGTGCATGGTGAGGATTCGGGCGAGGTTGCCGAGATTGACATGGTAATCGGCGGCGCGCTCGCTCGATCGGATCGAAGGGATGAGGCGGTGGCGCTCACGCGCGTGGCGATCGATCGGCTGCGAAAAGCGGGAGCGGGGCATGTGGGAGCGCTGGTAGAGGCGCTGTCGCAGTTGGCAAGCCTGGAGGAGAATGACTGGGAGACGCTACCCGAGGCGGAGCGGGCGGTCGCAGAGGCTGTTGCACTCGCCGACAAGTTCGACACGCTGGGTGGAATGGCCAACGAACATCGGTACCGGCACATCGTGATCCTGCTCTCGCTTGGACGTCTCGACGAGGCAGAGGCAGACGCTCGCAGAGCGCTCGCGATCTACGAGCGTCTGATGCCGCCCGAGGGGCTCAACAGGCTCAAGGCGCAGGCGCGACTGGCGAGCATCCTGATTCGCCAGAAGGAGAATCTTGACGAAGCGGAGCGGCTCGCTCGCGTGGCGGCGGAAATCTACGAACGCGTCGCCGGGGACTCCGACGAGGACTTCACCCAGCACCACTACGCGCTTCTCTCCGCCGCGAAACGTCTGCAGGGCAGGATTGGCGAGGCGGATGCACTGATCTCGAAGCGTCTGGACATCAGGTGCCAAGGCAAGTCTGACTGGAAGTCTAACTGGGCGACGGTGTCGCTGTTCCTGGAGCACGCGCGATGCCGCATGGCACTGGGTGACTTCGCAGAGGCGGAGCGTGACCTGAACCAGGCGAGAGAGATCTGCGAGTTGCTCTATTCGAGCGACGTGACCTACCCGACATGGGCAGCGTTGGGAGATGCGTACGTGTCCCTCTACGACGCGACGGATCGTGGCGGCAAAGCGGACCGGTGGCGGCTGATTGCCAAGCCCTTCTCGGGCCCGCGGGATCGCTAGAACATCGCCACGATTCGGCGGACCTCATCGTGGGCGTGCGTGCCTTGAAGTGGCTCCCAACTGAAGGTCTGGAACGAAAACGCCTCCCGAGGAACTGAAGTTCCCCGGGAGGCGTTGGTGCGCTTTGTCTGTGATCAGGGCTCAGCAGCCGGACTCGAACCGAGCCAGGAAGAAGAGCAAGTCGTTGATGTCGACGCCACCATCTGGTGTGCCGACGGTCGGATCGCCGTCGTTATCCAGGTCGGCGTCAACGCTGCCGTTCTCAAAGGCGACGAGGAAGAAGAGAAGATCGTTGATGTCCACGCCGCCGTCGGGCGTGCCGGTGCCGCTGCCGTTGTCGAGGTCCGCCGGGCAGCCCGGGTTGCTGACCTCGATGACCGCGAAGTCACCGGTGCTGGCGCCCGCGGCGGTCAGGTCGTTCCACGTGCCATTCGCGAGCATCTCGGCGAAGTGCTCGAGCCCGTTGGCGTTGTTGGGCTCGCCCACGTTCCAACTGGTGTAGGTGACGGCCGAGTTGTCCGTCCAGACGAAGTTCCCCTCGCTGTTGACGTCGGTGAACCCGATCCAGCCGCGACGATCAACTCCGCTCCAGTTGAGGACGTTGGCTCGGACAAACTCGTTCTCGTTCGCGTCCGCGATCGAGGCGAGGTGCCCGCCCATGCCGACGGCGAAGGCCTCTGCGTCGTTGAAGTTGAACCCACTATCGAGCAGGTAGTAATCGCTTCCGTTCGCAGGGTTGTTGATGGGACCGGCGAGCAGCGGGCTCTGCTGACCCGTGCGGAGATTAAGCGTCACGTTGCCGGCGTTGGTGCCTGTGTTGAAGAAGACGATGAAGTTGTTGCCGAAGGTCGCGGCGGCCTCGGTGACGGCGACGTAGTAGGTGCCGGCGGCGAGCGTGGTGCCGTCGCGGCCGTCGTACGCGAGCCCGTCGGAAACCGCGAGGCGCGTGCCGCGGCCATAGGAAATCTGACTCAATGTGCCGCTGCCATCGTCATCATCGCTCTTGACGAGCGTGCCCGCGCCGTCATCACGGAAGAGGGCGATTGTGGTGTTGGCAATTGCCGAGCCTTCGGTGTCGAGATCCAGGTAGGTGCGATCAGGGTTGGCGCTGTTGATGGCGGTGGGGAGGTCGAAGCGGAACCACTGCACGCCGCCGGCAGAGAGCCCCTGTGTGCTCGCGATCGGGCTCGCGCCAAGCGTGCCCAGGTCGGTGAAGACGGGTGGGAGGCCGCCCGCGGGAACGTTGCCCAGCGAGAAGCGGAGGTTGATCGTGCCCGTTCCCAGGTGCGTTGTGGTCGCGGACCAGTTGGTCGTGCCCAGTGTGTTCGGGAAGACCGACAGCGACATGTAGTAGGTGCCAGCGGCGAGCGAGCCGTCACGACCGTTGAATGCAGCGCCGTCGCCCGGCGCGGCGCGGACGGGTGAGGTGGCGCCGTAGGACAGAGCGCTCATGTACTGCGTGCCGTCGTCATCGTCAAAGGAGATGCGATTGCCCGCCGCGTCCCACAGGCCGATGTAGGTGTCATTGGGGAACTGCGCGCCCGTGATGATCGAGCCTTCGGTGTCGATGTCGAGGAAGTTAAACGCGGCGGCGCTCACCGGGTTCGCGAGCGTGAACTTCACCCACT
>Ga0075160_10001028_pt1 | contig 17198 bp, 22 predicted proteins | sample JI91814C2DNA_FD_70969 | JGI IMG/M metagenome (GOLD analysis project Ga0075160, IMG submission 70969) | Wastewater effluent complex algal communities from Wisconsin, to seasonally profile nutrient transformation and Carbon sequestration -... | ecosystem: Engineered > WWTP > Effluent > Algae... | reverse complement strand
TTTTTTTTGAGAGGTTTGTTGCAAAAGTAGAAAGGTTGTAACTTTCTAATAACCCAATCGTTTAGGTTGTTCACTAGTTGTGTTAGGTTATTTTGCTAAAATTTTGGTTAAAATGGTATATAAAATCTATTTATTCCAAATTTTCCATGATCTTTCCGCCTGAATAATAAGCATATCGTAACCGTTTTTTGTTTTTGCATTATTTTCTTTTGCTTTTTTTAAAAATATTGTTTCTTCAGGATTGTAGATCAAATCAAACGCAATGTGCTTTTTAGTAAACAAACTGTAATCTAAATTTGGATAATTTTCAAAATTTGGATGAGTTCCAAGAGGAGTTGTATTAATAACAATATGATATTCTTTAAATACTTTAGCGTTCAAATCAGCATAATCAAATTGAAATTCATCGGGTGATCTCGAGACAAAATCGTATTCAATTTTTAGTTTTCGTAATGCATAAGCAATTGCTTTACTTGCGCCACCTGTTCCTAGAATTAATGCTTTTTTATGATGCTCTTTAAGTAGAGGTTGTATTGTTTTTTTAAATCCATAATAATCGGTGTTATAGCCCTTTAATTTTTTTTTTTTGGAAATAGTGATACAATTAACAGCACCAATTTTTTTTGCAGTTTTAGAAAGTTTGTCTAACATTGGAATAATCTCTTCTTTATAGGGTATAGTAACGTTAAATCCCTTACAACCCTTGTTTTCAGAAATAATTTTAGGGAATTCATTAATTGATTCAATATCGTAATTTTTGTATTCGCAATTGTCAAAATGACTAATTTTAAATTTTTCGGTGAAATATTTTTTAGAAAAAGAATAGCTAATATTTCGTCCAATAAGACCAAATTTTAATTGCTTTTTACTCTTTTTTTTCATTTTAAAGGTTTTTAAATAAGGCCAATCAAAGTTAATTAGCATTGCAATAATTTGTATTTTGGTTAATATTATTTATTAATTTTTCCCAATTTAGTTGCTAATTTTTCCAATCCAAAAATCAAAATAAATCCAATAATTGCTAACATTAAAGCTGCAAAAATTTGTGGCTGACCGTCAAAATTTTGTGGTAAAATACTCTTGTCAATAAAAGGCTTGACTTCGCCATGACTATTGATCCTTGTTTCTAAAACTTGTTTCCAAGGCCATACTTTATTCAATGAACCTATCATAAAGCCTATCAATAAAGTAAGTGTTGTATTTTTATGTTTATTAAACATCCAATGCAAGACTTTTGAAAATGATTTTAAACCAATAATTGCTCCAATGGCAAAGACACCTAATTTTAAAATAGCTTGCCCAAGAACCTGAGTATCAAAAATTAATAAACCATCTCTAAACTGGTTTATAGTACCAATTATGGTTTCATACGATCCCATTAATAGCAAAATAAAAGCTCCGGAAATACCAGGTAAAATCATAGCAATTATAGCGATAAATCCAGATAAAAATAAATACCAAAAACTATCAGGGGAGCTTACTGGTCTTGCGATTGTGATGTAATAAGATAGCGCAATTCCAATGATAAGTACTAAAATGTCAACTATTTTCCAATTGCTGGTTTCATTCCAAATTAATACAATACTTGCAATGATTAATCCAAAAAAGAACGACCAAACTAATATTGGATGAGTCTCTAATAAATGTGTAATTACTTTAGAAAAAGTAAGAATACTAATAATAATTCCTACAAATAAAGCCAATAAAAAACTACCATTTATTTTTTCCCAAGATGCTTTTAATCCTTCTTTTTTAAAGACCTTTAATATTGAAAAATTTATGTTATTAATACTATCAATTAATTCTTGGTATATACCTGAAATAAAAGCTATTGTTCCACCTGAAACACCAGGTACAACATCAGCAGCACCCATTGCTAAACCTTTTAAAATGACTATTAAATAATCGGGAAATAATTTTCTGATGGCCATAAATGGTTTATCTTAAAGGTTAAGGTTAATCAATCTGAACTTGTTTGTTTTTGATTTTAGGATCTTAATTCATTAAAAGAAGCTAAATCCAGATTAGGTATCCAAAATAGTTGTATAGTTTCAAATAATTATATTTTAAATTTTGCAATTTGATTTTTTACATCTGACCTTTCCCAAACTATTGGAAAATATTTTTTTAAAATTATTTTCTTTTTATAATTCATTTTTAATCCATTATTTAGATGTAAGTTACCATTAATATTATCATTTTTTAAGTAGCAGAAACCCGCTAAACGATATTCTAATTCATATTCCTCAGGGAAAAGGCTAATTGCTTCTTGTATGATTTCAATTGCACAATCAATTTGTCCTAAAAATTGTAATACATTAGACCAAAGAATAAAAGTATCTAATTTTACATCTCCAAATTCGAATGCTTTTCTGAAACCATATTCTGCTTCGTCATAATAATGCAAGGCAGAATTTATTTTAGCAAATCGTTTCCAATAAAATGAATTTTCATCATCAATTCCTATAGATTTGTTAACATAATACAAAGCTTTTTGATAGTCTTTTTGACGAATATAAAAATCGGTAATCGCTATCCAACCTTTGTCTAATAGAGGATCTTCATGAACTGTCTTTAAAAAAAACTTAAGTGCTAATTCAATATTCCCAATCTTTTCATAGCATTTTGCTAAACGTAAAAAAACAAATGAAGATGGATTATCTAATTCAATGGCTATTTTGTAACAGTCGATTGCTTCATCGTAATTTTTAAGTTTCTCATGTGACTTGGCTTTTTCCATGTAAGCACCTAAAAAACCTTCATCGATAAGGGTAGCATATTCAAATGCCCAAACTGCTTTATCATAGCGCTTAAGGGCATAGTATTGTCTGCCTAACTGGTGCCAAGCTACTTCACTAAACGGATTCTTATCAATGAAATTAGTTAAATATATGATAGCATCTTCGTTTTGATCTAAAAAATCAAAGCAATACACTACGTTATAAAGTGCAGTATAATCTTCGGAATCTTCGTCTAAACACATTATGAAATTTTCTTTAGCTAACTCTAAATTATCCATAAAAAGATATTCCATAGCAATCATTGAATAAACATCTGCTGAATCATCTGAATACTTTAGTGCAATTCTTAAAAATGCTATGGCTTTTTCATGTTCATCTCTTTTGGAATGTATGTTTGCCTTTTGAATATAAATTTCTTCATTAGTAGGTTCAATTGCAAATAATTCATTTAATATTTTTTCAGCTACATCAAGTTTAGCCTCATAGATTAACATCTCCACTTGAACTAATTTTAATCCAGTTGATTTTGGGTGTTGTTCTAAACCTAATTTTAAAGCTTTTTTGGCTAAATTTAATCGACCAGTATCCATGTAATGAAGAATAATATCCTCAAATTCTTCAGAGTCAAAGAAAAAAACTTTGTTAGTTTTTAACATCGATTCAAATTTATATAACGATAAGCTATTCTCGTCTTCTTCGTGACTCAAATTCATAGCACTCTATTTACTATTTATCAAACTTAAAAATACTTATATTTGTTGGAAACTAAAAATAAATATAGATTTGTTTTAAACAATTTAATTAACAATTTTGAAAAGTAAGGTAATGTCTAAAATCAATTTCAAAATTAAAAGAAAATAGGTTTGTAAATCTTGTTTCTAGATTATTAGTTTCTCCATAAAATTTCTTTTTTGAGTTTTACTTATTTTACTTTAAAATTATAGTTGCAAAAATAAGCATATTTAATTTTAACATAAGAATTAAAAATAGCTTTTTATAGTATTGACAGTTTTAACGTTGACTATTTTAATTTTGTTACTATCCCACGCTGTTTTTTAGAATCGCCAACAAAAGAATATTCAAAAGTATATGAATCAGCTTGGGTTGTCAAAATTTTCATTTGAATTGGTTTTTTTTCTTCTCGATTTTTTGGATGCGAATTTTGAATAATATATTCACAATCATTTGTCCATCTAACTTTAAAAGTATCTATTTTTCCAGCATAATTTTCAATTTGAATGGAATCATTTCGTTCAAAAGTACTGGTATATTTTTTACCTTCAATTTCGGTTTCGGATGTGAATTTTCCAGTTTTAAAATCGTCACAATTGCGTTCTTGATTGTAGCAAGAGGTTAGTAGTGAGATAATTAGTATATTGTATATTTTATATTGTATCTTGAGTTTCATATTTATTTTAGTTTTAGTAAGTCAAGCTACTAGAATTTCTAGTTTCTGTCATCCTGAACTCGTTTCTTCAACTCTTTTAGAATTTTGATTTTTGTTTTTAGAATTTAATGTTACTTATCTCCATCAAACATGCTTTTTAAAATGGTATTTATTCCTATAAAAATAAGGAAAATTGCGGCAATGGCAATTAAAATTCCTAAAACTAAAACATACGGAAACAATGGATTTTCCTGATTGTTAAAAGCACTATTGATAACTATTGGACCAAGAAATAAAAGTGGTAAAGCTCCAGAAAGATATTGAATTCCTTTTATTAGGATGTTTTTGTTTGTTGGCATTTATTTAGAGTTATTATAAAATTCTACTGCTTTTCTAACACTACCATGTGATGTTAAAAGTTGATAGGCATCTTCATAACTAACCGAAATTTCCTCCATAATCATTTTTGTGCCTCTGTCAACTAATTTGTTGTTACTCAATTGCATATCGACCATTTTATTGCCTTTAATTTTGCCTAGCTGAATCATGGTTGCGGTAGAAATCATGTTTAAAACCAATTTTTGAGCCGTTCCAGCTTTCATTCTGCTGCTTCCTGTTACAAATTCTGGACCAACTACTACAACTATTGGAAACATAGCGGTTAAAGCCAGCGGGCTATCTTCGTTGCAAGTGATGCAACCTGTTGTAATATTATTTTCATTACATTTTTCTAAACCCGAAATCACATACGGAGTTGTTCCTGAAGCGGCAATTCCAATAACCACATCATTTTCATTAATATCGTGTTCTAGTAAATCGTTCCAGGCTTGTTCCATGTTGTCTTCGGCATTTTCTACAGCCTTTCTAATTGCTTTATCTCCACCCGCAATAATTCCGTTTACTAAATCAAAACGTACGCCAAAAGTAGGCGGACATTCAGAAGCATCAACAATTCCTACACGCCCTGAAGTTCCTGCTCCAATATAAAACAAACGACCGCCTTGTTTCATTTTTGAAACGATTTCAGTCACTAATTTTTCAATTTGTGGTAAGGCTTTTTCAACGGCTAACGGAACGGTTTTGTCTTCGTTGTTGATATTCGTCAACAATTCAATTACGGACATTTTTTCTAAATGTTCATATTTGGAGGCTTGTTCAGTGGTTTTAATAAAGTTCATCTGATTATTATAGAACATGGTGTGCTAAAACATTTTGCACGTCATACACATTTACTGATTTATTAAATTGTTTCACAACACTAGGATGTGCTTCACTGGAAACCCAAATTTTCAATTCAGCTTCTAAGTCAAAAGTTCCAGCTGTTTCTATACTGAAACGCGAAATGCTTTTATAAGTAATCGATTTGTATTCTATTTTACTACCTGTAATTCCTTGTTTTTCAACTAAAATTAATCGTTTGTTGGTAAAAATAAAAGTATCACGAATTAGTTTGAAACCTAATTCGATTTCTTCACCATTGATTAAAAGTTTACCATACTCTTTTACTAAAGTTTCCTGATTTACAGCACCTGCATTGCCAAGAAGCGCAGAAAATAATCCCATATTAATTGTTTTAAATGTTCTTCAAATTTAACTAAAAACTACATACGTTTTATGTGTTTATAGCTTTTTAATGCGAATGCCCCATTTCAATTATATATGCTAATACAAAACCAAAAACAATCATGGTAATTTTTGCCAAATTGAATTTATGTCCTTCGTTACTTTCAAAAATAATGGTGGACGAAATATGAAATAAAATCCCCACTACCACAGCCGATATTTCCTTTGAATAATGTTGGGCAAAATGCATTTGTTCCGCTAATAAAGTTCCTAGTGGTGTCATTAATGCGAAGGAAAACATAAACGCAAAAATCATTAGTTTATTCATCTTCGCATTTACGAAAAACAAGGTCAGAATAATAGCAATGGGAAAGTGGTGAACCGCAATACCGTAGGCTAAATTGTTGTTTTGGTGAATTGGAAAGCCCTCTAAAAGAGCGTGAATACACAAACTAATAAACAACAACCACGGAATGTGATGCAATTCGTTATGCTCGTCGGTGTGTACGTGAACGTGACCATGTTCTGCGCCTTTTGAGAAAAATTCTAATAAAATTTGGAACAATATTCCAATCATTATAAAAACGCCAACCGGTAAAATAGCGTGTGTTTCTTCGCCTTCGTGAACATGATTATGTCCTTCGCTAAACAATTCAGGAAGTAAGTGTAAAACAGTAAGCGAAAGTAAAAACGCACCACTGAATGCCAACAACAATTTGATGTTTTTTTTCTTTTGCGGTTTTAAAAACAAAGCGATTAAAAAGCCTAAAATAACGGATGAAAAGGTGATGATATACTGCATTATTTAAAAATCATAATTAAACGTTCGGATTGTGTTTTATAGAATTTTCGCAATTTATAATCGCCAAAAATATCCAAAAGATAAATATCAGCTTCTTCCATGATTTTCTCGAAATCTTCTAAACGAAGGGCTTGCACTTTTTCGGTAAAATGAAACGATTTGCCTTTATCTTCAAAATCAATTTCTTTATAAATGTGTCCGTCTTTCAAATAGCGTTTGATGTGAAAATCAATGCCATCTACCGATTTTACTTCATCGGCAACTAAATTTTCCAATACATAATCCACATTCATAAAATCGATAACTGCAAAACCCGTTTCGGTTAAACTGTTGTGAATAGCTTTAATAGTCTTGTAATTGTCAGTATCGTCTTCAAAATAGCCAAAACTCGTGAACAAATTGAAAATCGCATCGTACTTTTCGTTACACGTTTCACGCATATCGTGTACTTTAAAATGCAGTTTTTCATTGGCAAATTCAGACGCTTCTTTGATGCTGTTTTCAGATAAATCAGCACCCGTAACATCAAAACCAAGGGAATTTAAGTAAATGGCATGACGCCCTTTTCCACAAGCTAAGTCTAAGATTTTGGCGTCTTCTGGAAGGTTTAAATAATGCGTCAAATTGTCCATTAACAATTGCGCTTCTTCGTCGTTGCGTTCCTTGTATAAAATGTGATAATATTCTGTATCAAACCAAGATTCGAACCAATGTAAAGGTTGTTCGTTGCTTATTATGGATTGTTTATTGTTGCTATCTGACATTAATTCTGAATTCGTTTCTTTGAAGTAGCAAATTTAATGTATTTTTGCACAAGAATATATTAATTATTGCAATTGCAATTGATTTTTGCAATTGAACTTGAAAGTGGAGAATGGAAAATTTTAAATTGACTGCAAAAACCTTTTTTGGTTTTGAAGAAATATTAGCTAAAGAACTACAAATTCTTGGTGCACAACAAGTGGAAATCGGTACACGTGTGGTGAGTTTTAAAGGCGATAAAGGATTTATGTACAAAGCCAATTTGGCACTTCGTACGGCTTTAAAAATCTTAAAACCGATTAAAACCTTTAAGGCGCATAACGACAAAGCCTTGTATGAAGGCATCAGGGCGATTGATTGGTCGGATTACTTAACGGAGCACAATACGTTTTTAGTAGAAACTACGTTGCATTCTGAAAACTTCAATCACAGTCAGTTTGTGGCTTTAAAAACCAAAGATGCGATTGTAGATCAATTTAGAGATTTGAACGGAAAGCGTCCAAGTATTGATAAAGATTTCCCAGATTTACAAATTCACGTGCATATAGATAGAGATAATGTGACGGTTTCGTTAGATTCTTCGGGAGCTTCGTTGCACCATAGAGGGTATCGAACGGCTACGAATATTGCACCAATCAATGAAGTTTTAGCAGCAGGAATGTTGATTTTAGCAGGTTGGGAAGGGAAAAGCCATTTTTTAGACCCAATGTGTGGTTCAGGAACTATTTTAGCCGAAGCAGCGATGATTGCTTGCAACGTTCCAGCGAATATTAATCGTAAGGAATTTGGTTTTGAGAAATGGAATGATTGGGATGCGGAATTGTTTGATAACATTTTGGAGTCCTTATTAAAGAAAACACGCGAATTTCATTACACAATAAAAGGCTACGACAAAGCACCTAGTGCGGTTTCAAAAGCAAAAGACAATGTTAGAAATGCCAATTTAGACGAATACATTACCATTACCAATGAAAACTTCTTTGATTCTAAAAAGGAAACCGAAGGTCCATTGCAAATGGTGTTCAATCCGCCTTATGGAGAGCGTTTGGATATTGATATGGAGCGTTTTTATAGAGAAGTTGGTGACACTTTAAAACAAAATTATCCGAATACCAACGCTTGGTTTATTACTGCCAATTTAGAAGCGTTGAAATTTGTAGGCTTGAAACCAAGTAGAAAGATTAAACTGTTCAACGGTAAATTAGAAGCCCGTTTGGTGAAATATGAAATGTATGAAGGTAGCAAGAAAGTGAGGAATATGATTAATAAGAGATAAGGACTTGATATTCATTGATTTATTAAGTAAATCTGTTTATTGATTTGAAATCAACATAAATTGGTCACAAACTATCTCCCAGCCCGATAGGCACTACGGTAATTTTGACAAGGTTTTAATTATTGAAAAAAACTCATAGATTAATGTAATTGTTACGAAATTTCTACATTGGTGGGTTCTCAACTTTCATAATTATGTTTCAAAAAATGTAAAGCTCTGATATTAAGATATAAAGGCATACATCATTACTAAAAAAAGATGAAGCTTTGACAGAAACTGACAAGTAGATGAATGGGATTGATCTTAATTTATTATTAAAATTTTTACCTTTACAAAAAATAAAACAATGGCAAACGATTGTATAACCTATCAAAATTCAGGATATTTTTCTAAACTTATTATTGATTATTTAGATGAAAAATCTGAATTAAAACCATTGTACAATCGAACCCCAAAGATTGAAAATTTTTTAGAACAAATGGAAGAAAAAGGCAATAATTTTCCGTTTGAAAATCGTCAAATTTTAGTTACTGTATTAGAAAAACAATATAAAAACTTTGATATTTCTGAATTAACAAGAGAAAATATACAAATTATAAAGCATAGCAATACATTTACAATTACAACAGGGCATCAGTTGAATTTATTCTGTGGACCATTATATTTTATTTATAAAATTATTTCAGTTATAAATTTAACAAAAGAATTAAAGAAAATATATCCAGAGAACAATTTCGTTCCTGTTTATTGGATGGCAAGTGAAGACCATGATTTTGAAGAAATAAACTATTTCAATTTTAAAGGAAAAAAAATTAAATGGGAAAAAAATAGTTTAGGACCAGTTGGAAGATTACAAACTTCTGGATTAGAATCAGTTTTAGAGCAATTTTCTTCGGAATTAGGGATTGGGAATAATGCCAATTACCTTCGTGATTTATTTAGAAAATCATATATAGAGCATGAAAGATTAATTGATGCAACTCGCTTTTTGACCAATGAACTATTCAAAAAAGAGGGCTTAGTAATAATTGATGGTGATGATTCTGAACTTAAAAAGAAATTTATTCCTTATGCTAAAAATGAATTGTTACATCAAACTTCATTTAAAAAAGTAAATGAAACTCTACCATTAATAAAAGATTATTCTATTCAAGTAAATCCAAGAGAAATTAATTTATTCTATATTCAAGATCATCAAAGAGAACGAATTCTTCTTGAAAATGGAATTTATAAAATCAACAATACAACTACTTCATTTTCTGAAAGTGAAATTATAGCGGAATTAGAAATTAACCCCACGCATTTTAGCCCAAATGTGATTTTAAGACCATTATATCAAGAAATAATTTTACCAAATTTATGCTACATTGGCGGAGGTGGAGAAATAGCTTATTGGCTAGAATTAAAGGCTAATTTTGAAGCAAATAACATTACTTTTCCCATGCTTTTAGTTCGAAATTCTGTGCTTATTGTCACAGAAAAGCAAAAATCAAAATTGGATAAATTAAATTTGACTTGGAACGAAATTTTTATGTCTCAAAAAGCACTATCCGATAAAAAAACGAAAGAATTTTCTGTTTTTACAATAGATTTTTCAGAACAAAAAGCAATTTTACAAAAACAATTTGAAGAATTACTTCAAATTGCACTACAAACGGATAAATCCTTCACAGGTGCAGTAAAAGCACAAGAAAAAAAACAACTCAAAGGTTTGGAAAATTTAGAAAAACGTTTATTAAAAGCCGAACGCAAAAAATTTTTATCACAACTGGAACGTATTTTTGAAATCCAAAACGAGTTATTTCCAAATAAAAGTTTACAAGAACGCAATTTTAATTTTGCAGAATTTTATTTAATATTCGGAAATCAATTTATTGAAGAATTACTAATACAATTAAAACCATTTTCTCATGAATTCAAAATCATCACTCTATAATCAAATTTTAATTGCAATTCTTTAAAAAAAAACATTAATTTTGCATACAATTAAAAAAAAGAAAAAATGGCAAGTAATAAAACTTTTACAATGATAAAACCCGATGCTGTAAAAAACGGTCATATTGGTGGTATTCTAAACATGATTACTGATGGTGGTTTTAAAATTGTTTCTTTAAAATTAACTCAATTGACTATAGCAGATGCTCAAGCTTTTTATGCTGTTCATGCTACAAGACCATTCTTTGCTGAATTAGTTGAGTTTATGACAAGTGGGCCAATTGTGGCTGCGATTTTAGAAAAAGAAAATGCTGTCGAAGATTTTAGAACATTAATTGGCGCGACTAATCCCGCTGATGCTGCTGATGGAACTATTCGTAAAAAATACGCTACTTCAATAGGTGAAAATGCAGTTCACGGATCAGATTCTGATGAAAATGCCACTATTGAAAGTGCTTTTCACTTTTCGGGTAGAGAGCAATTCTAGTATTCAGTATTCAGTCGCAGATGGCAGTTATGTTGATTGTGCATAAAAATATAAAATCTCGTTTCTTAATTGAAACGAGATTTTTTTATCGTAACACTAAACTCCTTACCAAGTCTTTTCGAAGTTCTTCATTAATCATTTTGATGATTTTGTCTTTTCCATAACTTAGTTCTTCTCTCAAAACAGCTGAAGACAAAGCAACATACAATGTTGAACCTTTGAGCTGAATTTCTGTTGTATAATTGTTGACCCCAATTCCCATCAAATTTTTCCAAGCATCGCGAACATTAACCACATCCATTCCAGCTTCCAACTTGTTTTGAGTAATAAATTGCTTTAATACATCTCCTATCGGACTTTCTTCATTGAATCGCTTTGCCATAGTTACTTTTTCGAAAATTTAACTGGTCTTTTGTAATGATACTCTAAATCTTGTTGATTTTTAACAACTAATTTATCTTTGGTTAATTGTATAATTTCTTCGTTCCAACTTGCATATTTTGTTTTATAATCAACTACTGCATTTCCGTTACTTATTGTTATAACAAATTCTTCCTGAATATTATTGGTTAAATAAGTACCATCAAATTGAGGCATTACTTTTTTTCTAAAACCTTTTTTTGAGTCAAGTTTAAAAAAATCAATCGTTTCGTTTACCTTATATTCTTTCCTATCACCATCAGGAAGTTCTACTTTTTCAATCTCCCAATATCCATTTAGATGTTGCAAATCAGCTTCAGAAATAGATTGTTTACACGAAAAGAACAATCCAAAAAAAAGAAATAACATTATTTTTTTCATCACACATTCTTTAATATGGTATAAAATTACAATTATTTCTCTTTTGAATTAAACTATTCCTTGTTTTTATTGTCTAACAGTGATACAATATTTACTTTAGTGTTATGAAGAAAATTATTCCTTTTTTTGTCACTTTACTAATAATTAGTTGTGAATCTGATGATTCACAAACAACTACAACTCCCCAAGAACAAATGTATTTTCCTCCAATTGGTTCAACTACTTGGGAAACTAAAACCGTTGAGAGTTTGGGTTGGAATCAGTCTCAAGTTCAACCCTTGTTAGATTATTTAGAATTAAAACATACCAAAAGTTTTATTGTACTGCATAATGGTAAAATTGTCATGGAAAATTATTTTAATGGTCATACTGCAAATGAACCATGGTATTGGGCTAGTGCTGGAAAAACTTTAACCACAGCAGTTACTGGAATTGCTGAACAAGAAGGATATTTAAACATCAACAACAAAGTTTCTGATTATCTAGGACCAGGTTGGACAAGTATTCCGTTAGCAAAAGAAAATTTAATTACAAACAAACATCTTCTAACAATGACATCAGGTTTAAATGATGCGTTAGGTGATGATGTATCGCCTGCAAACTTACAATACGTTGCCGATGCTGGTACACGCTGGGCATATCACAATGTCTATGTAAAATTACAAGATGTGGTTGCAGAAGCTACAAATCAATCTTGGTCAACCTATTTTAATATAAAATTGAGAAATAAAATTGGGATGACAGGATTGTGGTTTCCTTACCAAGGATTAAGTGTTTATCGAAGTGATAGTAGGAGCATGGCACGCTTTGGACTTTTAGCTTTAAACAATGGAAAATGGGAAAGTAATCAAATTGTTCCTCAAAATTATTTTCAAAACGCAACTACTACCTCACAAAATTTAAATTTAGCATATGGTTACATGTGGTGGTTAAATGGAAAAACGAGTTATAGATTGCCGCAAAGTCAATTTCAATTTAATGGCTGGTTGATTCCTACTGCCCCAGAAGATATGTATTGCGCTTTAGGTAAAGATGATCAAAAAATATATGTTGTACCTAGTAAAAAATTAGTGATTATTAGAATGGGCGATGCTGCCGATGGAACAAATTTTGCATTATCAGATTTTGACGAAGTTTTATGGGGAAAAATAAATGCTGTTACCAACTAACAGCACTTTTTTTTATTTCTTTACACTCTTTTTTGAACTTGTAAGTTTTACAAAAAGATACATTAAAATTCCAAAAGAAATTAATCGTAATGTCATAAAAACAAAGTCAATCTCATCAAAAGGAATTGCAACTAAAGCTAATACAAGGGCTACAATTAATAATTTTACGGTTTTATATTTTAAAAATTCCATCTGTTTTTTATTTAAAAAATGAATCTACAAATTCGTATTTATTGAAAACTTGCAAGTCTTCAATTCCTTCTCCAACTCCAATATATTTGACCGGAATTTGAAATTGGTCAGAAATTCCAATCACAACTCCACCTTTTGCTGTTCCGTCAAGTTTTGTTACAGCCAAACATGAAACCTCAGTAGCAGCTGTGAATTGTTTTGCTTGTTCGAAAGCATTTTGACCTGTTGAACCATCTAGAACTAAAAGAACATCATTTGGTGTATCTTCTACAACTTTTTGCATTACTTTTTTTACTTTTGAAAGTTCATTCATTAAGCCAACTTTGTTGTGCAAACGCCCCGCTGTATCAATAATTACCACATCAGCATTTTGAGCCACTGCACTTTGTAAAGTATCAAATGCAACAGATGCTGGATCACTTCCCATTTGTTGCTTTACAATGGGAACATCTACTCTATCTGCCCAAATTTGCAATTGGTCGATTGCGGCTGCTCTAAACGTATCTGCTGCACCTAGAACTACGTTATAACCGGCTTTTTTAAACTGATAGGCTAATTTACCTATTGTTGTCGTTTTCCCAACTCCATTAACACCAACCACCATGATTACATAAGGTTTTTTATCTTTTGGAATTGAAAATTCTGTTGCTTCACCAGAATTCGTTTCAGACAACAATCCTGCAATTTCATCTCTAAGGATTTCATTTAATTCATCTGTACCTAAGTATTTATCTTTTGAAACACGTACTTCGATACGCTCGATAATTTTTAAGGTTGTATTTACGCCAACATCAGAAGAGACTAAGATTTCTTCTAAATTATCTAAAACTTCTGCATCAACTTTGGATTTTCCGGCAACAGCTTTAGTAAGTTTAGAGAAAAATGATGTTTTTGATTTTTCTAATCCTTTGTCTAATGATTGTTTTTCCTGTTCGTTTAAAATGGGTTCGGCTTTTGATGAGGAAAATATTTTTTTAAAAAAACTCATTTGAGATTATTTTTTGATTGAAAACAATTATTTGATTGAAAACAGAATTGAGTAACCTTTTGGTTGTTCATAGCCCAGATTACAGCAAACTATAATGAAGTGCGAAAAGCGGGAACATGTATTTAAAAAGGCTTATTTTTTGGCTTCAAATGATTACAGGAGCAAATGTAAAAATAAAAAAGCTACTTTCAAACGAAAGTAGCTTTTCTATATATTTGTTTTTATGAATTATTTTTTTTTCAAGAATTCATCAACTAATTCAGGAGCCATCACAGATTCAACGAATGTGTAAGCGCCAGTTTTTGGAGATTTAACCATTTTGATAGCTTTGGTTAATCTTTTTGAAGCTGTTTGTAAGGTTGCTACGGTTTTCTTTGCCATGACTTATCTTATTTAATTTCTTTGTGAACGGTTACTCTTTTCAAAATTGGATTAAATTTTTTAATCTCTAATCTATCTGGAGTGTTTTTTTTATTTTTTGTAGTAATGTAGCGAGATGTACCAGGTACTCCTGAAGTTTTGTGTTCTGTACATTCTAAAATAACTTGGATTCTATTACCTTTCTTTGCCATTTTGATATATATTATTGCGGATTATACAGATTTTACAAATCCGTTAGCTTTTGCATTTTTCAACACAGCTGCAATTCCATTTTTATTAATAGTTTTTAATGCTGCTGTTGATATTTTCAACGTTACCCATCTATCTTCTTCAGGAATGTAAAAACGTTTTTTTACTAAATTAACAGAGAATTTTCTCTTTGTTTTGTTCATAGCGTGAGAAACATTGTTCCCTACCATTGCTCTTTTTCCTGTAAGTTCACAAACTCTTGACATTATTATTCAGCTTTTTTCGTTATCTAAAATCAGGGTGCAAAGAAACAAAATCGATTTCATATACACAACTATCTTTAGTTATTTTTTTAATATTTCTTTATAAATGAGTTCCAATGCTTTGTTTACTGCCCTATCTATGACCTTTTCACGTGGTTGACCAAAGTTAAATTCTTCTGAAAAAACTTCGTATGGAGTGGCAATGGCAATGAAAACGGTGCCTAAGTCTGCAACTGTATCGCCTTTTGAAGGACCCGCATTTCCTGTAGTTGCAATAGCATAATCTGAATTTGTAAGTTTTTGAATACCTACTGCCATTTCTTTTGCAACATTTGCACTCACTACCCCAAACTCTTCAATTGTTTCTTTTGAAACGCCTAAAATATCTATTTTTGTTTGTGTAGCATAACTAACCACACTTCCTTTAAAATAATTTGAAGCTCCAGAGAGTGCTGTCAAAGTTGCAGCTATTTTTCCGCCTGTACAACTTTCTGCAGTGGCTAATGTTGCTTTTTTTTCTGTTAATATTTTACCTAAAACAAATTCAATAGGTTCGTCTTCATTATAACCTACAATAATATCGTGAATCAATAAATCGAGTAATTGAACTTGCTTTTTTATTTCTTTTTGCAGAATTTCTTTGTTAGTTCCTTTGGCTGTTAATCGTAAACGCACTTTTCCTGGACTAGGCAAATAGGCTAATTTGATAAAATCGGGTAAATTATCTTCCCATTCTTCAATTTGCTCCGCAATTAGACTTTCTCCACGACCATAAGTCATAATTGTTTGATGGACTATATAGGGGCGTTCATATTTTTGAACTAAATTAGGAATTACCTCGTTATCTATCAAATACTTCATTTCATAGGGAACGCCAGGCAATGAAATAAAAACTGTATTTTCTTTTTTCATCCACATTCCAGGAGCGGTTCCAACTTTATTAAAAAGCACTTTTGCTTTTTTGGGAACTAAAGCTTGTTCTCTATTTATTTGTGTAATTGGACGCTTATATAAACCTTCAATAATTTCTTTAACATGCAACAAAACAACCTCATTTTCAATTAAAGTATCATCAAAATACTCACAAAATGTTTTTTTAGTTATATCGTCTTTTGTAGGTCCTAATCCGCCTGTAATAATAACAATATCGACATTATTTTGAAGTTTTTCAAAAGTCTTTAAAATTTGACCTTTATCATCAGAAATAGATAACATCTCAAGTGTTGTAATTCCAATTTTGTCTAATGCTTTAGCAATATATGAAGAATTTGTATCAACAATTTGTCCAATTAATATTTCATCGCCAATAGTAACAATTGTGGCTTTCATGAGACATATTTATAGTTAGTTGAAGAAAATTATAATTTGAAATCTTTTTTGATTTCTTTGCTTGCTAAATCGATTCTGTCTTTTAATGATTTAAAAACTTCTTCAATTTCCTTTCGTTTTCCTTCCATTTTTGACCAAGTCATAATTTGAAGATTTTCTTCGAATGCCATATCCATTCCTAACAAATCTAATGTAGGCTTAATTTTATGACAAGCTGCATAAGTTCTACTATAATCTTTTTCTTTAATCCCTGTTTTTATTAACTTCATTTCAGCAGGTACTTCTTTTAAAAACAGAATTAAAATTTGCAAGGCAAACTCTATGTCATTTTCTGATATTTCATAGACTTTTGATAGATTATACTGTAACGCCATACTATTTAATTTGTACTTTAAACATTGATTTATCTTCAATAAAACCCTCTAAAATATCACCTTCAACAACTTTTGCAACACCTTTTGGAGTTCCTGTAAAAACAATATCTCCCTTTTTTAATGTAAAATATTGCGAAACATAAGCGACTAATTCATTTATTTTCCACAACATTAGATTAGTGTTACCAATTTGCACGGAATTACCATTTGATTTTAACTCAAAGGTAATATTTTCCAAAGAAGGGAAATCATTTTTCGACAAAAAGCTACCAATAACCGCTGAATGGTCAAATGATTTTGCTTTTTCCCAAGGTAAACCTTTCTCTTTTAACTTATTTTGAACATCTCTTGCTGTAAAATCGATTCCTAATCCAATTTCGTCATAATATTTATGTGCAAATTTTGGGCTTATGTATTTTCCAACTTTGCAAATTTTTACTAAAATTTCGACTTCATGATGCACATCTTCACTGAAAGCTGGTAGTACAAATGGAGTTTTCTTTGGTAAAACTGCTGTGTCAGGCTTCATGAAAATTACAGGTTCTGTAGGTTTTTCATT
>Ga0075160_10001026_pt1 | contig 17214 bp, 18 predicted proteins | sample JI91814C2DNA_FD_70969 | JGI IMG/M metagenome (GOLD analysis project Ga0075160, IMG submission 70969) | Wastewater effluent complex algal communities from Wisconsin, to seasonally profile nutrient transformation and Carbon sequestration -... | ecosystem: Engineered > WWTP > Effluent > Algae... | reverse complement strand
CGCGCACAGATGGGGATGTTGGTGGGTGCTTAGGGACATGCGGCGCGCGGAAGTGGCGATTGGAGGGCGTCAAGAGGGGTGAAATTGTGCTGGAAAATGTGGGAATTCGTGTTTTGGGGTCAGAACTATGACCGTGTTTGTGCGCGCGCGGGAGGTAGGTAGGAGAAGCGAAGCCACTGGCAAGGGAAGACCCTTGCCAGTGGCACGCAGAGAAGAAGGACCTGCCAGTACCACCCGCCGCTTCCATATGCTCTGGCCAATGCCTCCCATGTCTCGGCCATTTCGCGACAGCGTTTCGGGGCAGCGGGTGCACCTCGCGTTCATGGCGGTGCTGTTGGTTGTCATCGCGGTGTTTGTGGCGATGGATGTGTACGAGAAGACGAACGCGCCGGGGCCGCGGTATCTTTGGGCCGCGTTCGCGAGTGTGCTCACTGTTGTCGTGTACGGCCAATCTGCATGGGCGCAGCGGGCGCGGGACGTGTCTCGGGAAGATGGAGAAGAAGTTGTCGATGCGGCGGGCGCGAGGCACGTCGTGGCGCACGCGGGGTCGGCGGGGTTTCTTGCGCGGGAGTTGCCGGCGAAACTGACGCAGGATCTGAAGCGAGCGGGGCTGGGCAACATGTCGCGCCAGATTCATTGGCCTGGGTGGCGCGCGTTTGTGCCTGCGTTGGTGCTCATCGTTGGGCTTGTGATTTCGTACTGGGGGAGCTTGCCGAGCTTTGGGATTTGCTGGGGCGTGTTCTTTGGTGCGTTGGTGAGCCGCACGTACAACGCGAGGCCCGCGAGCATGGCGCGGGCGTACCTGAAGAATCGGCATTGTCCGGCGTGCACGTATTCGCTGGTGGAGGTTCCTGCACGCGAGGATGGATTGACGGTGTGCCCGGAGTGTGGCGGCGTGTGGGGGGTTGGGTGAGGCGAACGGAGTGGATTACCTCGTCCGACCATCAGTCATGCCATCGGTAGTGCAAGTGACATCGGCTGCCGCGGCCTTAATCTGGTGCAAGCAAACGAAGTACTTCTTGAAGCCGAGAATGACTACGAGGCCTGGGATAGTTCCTACTGGGATGATGATGAGGCTGATACAAGAGACAACGTAGAGGACGCCTGAGAGCGCGCGGTTGCCGCGGCCGATGCCTATTCCGCCGATGACGGCGGCGAGGCCCAGGATGGTGGGGATGATGAAGAACCAGCGTGGCAGGTCGCCCGCGGGTTGTTTGGAAGAGAAGATGTTGATTGGTCCGAGGATCGCCCAACCACCGCCGACGAAGATGAACCAGGCCGTGGCGATAAGGACGTTGCGGTAGGTGCGATAGTCCTTGGGCGCGAGGATGGCTTTGGGATTGGGCTTTGGCACGGGGGCGAGTGTACGGGGGTGGGTTGTCTGCTGGGGCGGTGGTATTCGCACCACGCGCCCGCTGTGGGCAGCGGGCGCGTGGTGGCAGGCGAGTCGGGGAGCCGGGCCAGTTGTCCGTTCAACAATGATGTTCTTGCTACAGAAGATCGAGCTTACGAACCTTTGTCAAGGGGATGTAGAGGTGATGAGGATTGTCCGCAAGTTCGATGAAGTCGTATTTCAAGTAGAACCGCTTCGCCGTTTCGTCGATCGCGTCAACTTCAATTGCGTGAATCCCAATTTGGTTGGCGGTTTGGACAATGCGCCGCATCGCATCAAGCAATAAATACTCTCCTAGACCTCTTCCCTGCGAACGCTTGTCTACCGCGAGTCGTCCCAATAGGACAACCGGAACCGGATGCTTCGGGAGTCCCTTGCGTTGGACTTCCGTGAGGTTTACGAGGCTCACCGATCCGGTCGCAAGCGAGTAGTAGCCACAAGCGCTCAGTTCTGGCGGACTTACGGCGACGAAAGTCTTGCTGATACCCTTGCTTTCATGCTGGCTTGCACGTTGTTTGAGGAACGCATCGAGGGACTCGTGACCACAAGAAAACTCCGCCCGGACATGCTCCGAGCGGAGTTCTTGAATCTGCCACTCCATCCGCTCAGCGCCCACGCCGTTCCTTGTAACGCGTCGCGGCGGACTTCAGCGCGGCGTTTGGTTCGGCGTCGGACGACAGCATGGCGAAGAACGTCTGCGAGTCATTGGCGGAGAGAGTGCGGGCTGTTTCGCTTTGGATGACCTCGTCGGCAGCCTTAAGCAACGCGGCGATGGCAAAGCTCGAAACTGTCTGGCTTTGAATACTGGCGGCTCGTTCAATGAGCGACTTGTTGTTGGGCGTGACTCGGAAGTCGAGCCTTTCAGACTGGTTATTTGGCACGGCACTCATGGAAGATTCCTTTCCATATCAACCATACCAAGTTGTACGGTAAATTGCCACACGATGTTCTGCCCATTGGCAAAATATCCATTTTTTGCTCCAAAAACAGGGCTTGTACTTTGTGGGCAGAGCGCAAAATGGTCCGAGAACGGTTCGTAAGAGTACAAACACCACGCGGCGGCGACAGTTGTCACTCGAACCTCCCATCTCGCAACTCTTGCGGGCGACTATTCCAATAGGGCGAGCCTCACTCTCCCACTGGAAATCACACCTCCACAACCATCGCCACGGCGTTCCCGCCGCCCAGGCACAACGCTACAACGCCGCGTTTGCTGCCTGTGCGGTGGAGTTGGTGGATGAGGGTGGTGAGGCAGCGGGCGCCTGAGCCGCCGATGGGGTGGCCGAGGGCGATTGCGCCGCCGGCGATGTTGACCTTGTCTTCGGGGACGCCGCCTTCCTTCATGTTCTGGAGGACCTGTGCGGCGAAGGCTTCGTTGAGTTCGAAGAGGTCGATGTCGTTCATCTTGAGGCCGGCCTTGGCGATGACGGCGGGGACGGCGAGGGCTGGGGCGCGGAAGATGTCCTTGGGGGCGACGCCGCTGGTGTGGTAGGCGACGATCTTGGCGATGGGCTTGACGCCGAGTTGTTCGGCTTTCTGCATGGAGGCGACGACGATGGCGGCGCCGCCGTCAGAGATCTGGCTGGCGTTGCCTGCGGTGACGGAGCCGTCCTTCTCGAAGACGGGGCGGAGTTTGGCGAGTGAGTCGAGGGTTGTTTCGGCGCGAATGCCTTCATCGGCGGCGACGCCGGGGGACTTCTTGTCGTTGCACTGCTCGCCTGTGAGGGCCGCGATCTCGTTCTTGAACCAGCCTTCCTTGGTGGCCTTGGAGGCGAGGGTGTGGCTGCGTGCGGACCAGCGGTCCTGGTCGGCGCGCGAGACTTCGTACTTCTTGGCGATGTAGTCGGCGCCGTTGCCCATGGCCCAGCACTCGAAGGCGCAGCGGAGGCCGTCGTACTGCATGTGGTCTTCGAAGGTCATGGGGCCGAACTTGGGGGCGCCTGCGCCATCGCGGATCTTGGCGAAGTAGGGGGCGCTGGTCATGGACTCGAAGCCGCCGGCGAGGACGAGGGAGTTGTCGCCAGCCTTGATGGACTGGGCGGCCTGCATGACGGACTGGAGACCGCTGCCACAGACCTTGTTGATGGTGACGGCGGAGGTGGTGTCGGGGAGGCCAGCCTTGAGGGCGGCCTGGCGCGCGGGGTTCTGGCCGAGGCCGGCTTGCAACACGCAGCCGAAGATGGCTTCATCGAACTGGCCGGCCTTGGCGGCGGCTCCGAGTGAGGCGTTTTCGGAGAAGATTGCTTGTGCGGCGTAGGCGGCGAGGTGGGGGGAGTGGACCTTGGTGAGGCCGCCAAAGAACTTGCCGATGGGGGTGCGCTTTGCGGCGAGGATTGCGATGGGGGAAGCGGGCATGAGGGGCTCCTTTGGGTGTGGAAGGGATGATAGGGGAGGGGTTGGAATGGCGGAAAGTTGGAGAAAATGGTTTGGGGAATCGCCCAAGAACGAGGGTGATGGCGTATGACTCAGGGTTGACAAAGGAACACACAATCGCCCGCCGCCGATACTTGGTCTTTGAGTATGTGGCGTTGTTCTTTGCGCTGCCGTTGATATTGGCGGTGTCGGAGCGGGTGTATGTGGTGCCGGTGTTGGTCGGCGCGATGACGGCGTGCTTGATCCTGCTGTGGATGGATCCGACGTTTGATCGCGGGCAGTTGTGGAAATGGGACCAGATTCGGCCCGGGATTGCGCGGATGCTATTGGTGTGGGCGGTGTTGTGTGGGACGCTTGCGGTGCAGGTGTGGTACTTCCGGCCGGATTGGTGGTTGAGCCTGCCGCGGAACGACACGATCCTGTGGCTGACGATTCTGATGGCGTATCCGGTGCTGAGCGTGATCCCGCAGAACATCATTTATCGCGCGTTCATGTTCCACCGGTACAAAGAGGTCTTTGGGCACACGGGCTGGAACATGGTGTGGGCGAGCGCCGCGGCGTTCTGCGTGGCGCACGTGATCTTTCACAACTGGCTGGCGCTGACGCTGACGGGGATCGCGGGACTGGTGATCGCGATGACGTACGACAAGCACCGCAGCGTGATGCTGGCGACGATCGAGCACAGCCTGTATGGCGGCGTGATCTTTACGATCGGGCTGGGGCAGTTTGTGATTGGGGCGTGAGCACGGCTTCAGTCCACAAGGCGATCGAAGTCTCGGATGAACGCTTCGGCGCGTGCTTGGTGAAGTTCCGCCAACTTCAGATCGGGAACGCATCGCTGCGGAGCGAAGCCCGCCCAGTTTGGGCAGCGTTGTGAAGCATGATCCCAGAGGCGTTGATAGCGAACGCTGGGCTTTCCGAGAATCTGCTGGGTTCGATGCCACCAGAGTGGGCGCAAGACTTCGTGGACGGCATCGATGTCCGATGGTTCCTCACACGTGGGATACTCGTCGCTCCAGATGATGGCACCCGACATCGCGTCGTACGAGGGTGAAGTTCCTGCAACCATCTGTGTGGTGTTGAGAAGTGGAATGGCGCGATCGATGGAGGCAGCGTCAATGCCGTCGATGGTCTCTTCCATGCCACAGTCTAGAGCACTACTTCGGCCTGTGTGCTGAGGCCAGTATTCCGCTCAGGAGTCCTGGCTTGCGTTCGTGGCCTGGGTCGCCGGGATTGAGGCCATCGACTTCGGGTGTGCGCCAGATGAGCATGACGAGTGCGGCGAGGGTGAGGAGGACGCCGGTGCCGCCGACGCCGATCTGGACGCCTTCGCCGGGATCGATGTTGATGCTGCGCGTGTGGATTCCTGTGGCGAGCAAGCCGGTGAGGACTGGGCTGAGGGCCATGGAGCCGAAGACGGTGACGTTGACGATGGCCATGACGCGGCCTCGCATGGCGTCTGGGACGAGCATCTGGATGGCGGCGAAGGCGGAGTTGAAGGACCAGAGCCAGAAGAGGCCACAGAGGAAGATGGCGACGCAGCCGACGTAGTAGTTGGTGGTGCTGCCGAAGAGCGCGATGGTGATGCCCCCGCCGAGGAATGAGAGTGGGATGAAGTGGTGGGCCGGGTACCACGCGGGGATGAGTTTCTTGAGGAAGACGCCCGCGACGGCGCCGACGCCCATGGCGGCGAGGAGGACGCCGTAGGCCCATGAGGGTTCGGCGTGGTGTGCTGCAAGGGTTGCGGCGTTGGAAGCACTTTCGAGGTGCTTTTCTTTGGTGAGTGTGAAGACGTGGGTGACGAACATGGGCATGAGGCGCATGAGCGGTGCGGCGAGGAAGCCGAAGACGATGACGCCGATGAGGAGGGCGCGCGGGCCCTTGCCATGGAGGACGAAGTTGAGTGCTTCGCGGAGTTGGTGCCACGCGCTGACGGTGGACTTGGGTGGCTTGGGTGTGTCGGGGGTGGTGGCGACGGCGTAGAGGACGCCGATGAAACTGATGGCGTTGACGACGAAGAGGATGGTGGGCCCGACGAGGTAGTAGAGGACGCCGGCGATGGCGGGGCCGATGGCGCGGGCGAGGTTGAACTGCAGCCCGTTGAGGTAGATGGCGCGGGTGAGTTCGTGGCGCGGGACGAGGCGCGGGGTCAAGACCTGCCACGCGGGCGCGTTGTAAGCCATGGCGATGCCATTGGCGAGGACGAGGCCGATGAGGATGGTGGCGGGGGGTTTGGCGTTGTAGTAGATGCTGGCGATGGCGAGGCCGATCGCGACGAGCATCATGATGAACTGGGTGAGGAGGAGGAGTTTCTTGCGGTCGGCGCGGTCGGCGACGATGCCGCCGTGCGTGCCGAGGATCATCATGGGGCAGAGTTGGGCGATGGCGACGTAGCCGAGCATGACGCCGGGTTCGTTGGTGGTGGTGGCGACGATCCAACTGACGCCGACGGCTTCGAGCCAGCCACCCATGGAAGAGCAGAACTGTCCGAGCCAAACGTTTCGGTAGTGCTTGTGGCGGAGGGGTGCCCAGGTGGAGTCAGAGGTTGGCACGATCCTGGGGTCTTTGCCACACTCGGGGCAGGCGGTCGAGGTGGGCAACCCGTTCATGTCGTAGCCACAGGCGGCGCAGACGATGGAGGCTTCGAGCGCGCCGGCCTTGGCGCTGGCGTCTGGGGCGTGTGGCAGATCGGGATGTGTGGTGGTCTTGGAGGTCATAGGGGCGTCCGATGCCCGGACGCCTTGGCTTGCCGACGCGTCCCCCCGGGGCGTCGACGCCTCCATGCTAGACACGTTCTGTGGCGGGATGGACGTTGTGCTCAGACTTGTTGGCGGAAGCGTTGTCACGGCTGGGAAGAGCGGGTGTTATCGGGGACGACGGGGACAGATCGGCGGGGTTGGCGAACTTGCACTGGCGAACGCCGAGGTAGACGAGAGTCTCGAAAATGAGCATTCCGGCAAGGAAACCGAGGGCGAGGACGCCGAAGTTGACGACGTTCATCCAGGGAATGGGGCGGCTGGTGATGCCCGGGATGTGGAGCATGCCGTTGGGCGACTTGCCGAACCAGTTCGCGAAGATGTAGATCCAGGCCATGCCCAGGAGGGGGATGAGGCCGACGAAGAGCCAGCCGATGGAGGAGTGGCAGCAGACCTGCCAGGCCGCGTTTGGGGTGATGCGCCAGCCGCGACGGGCGGCGATGAAACGCATGCCGTACCACTCAAGTCGGGTGAGCAGAAGGAGGACGAGGGCACCCAGGAGGACCTCGGCGATCCAGGTCGTGCCATAGACGAGGAGCCAAAGTGGAAGCGGCGCGTTGCGGAAGGTACGCGCGGGGTCGCCTATGCCGACGGCGACCCAGGGATCGACCATGAAGACGGCGGCGATGAGGAGGTTGGCCAGGAGGAGTTGGGTGCCGGTTCTCTGTTCGATGCGGATCTTGCGGAAGAGGGTGCGCGGGTGGCGCAGGACGCGCCAGTTGGTGGTCCACCAGGTGAGGAGGCGCGGGCGTTGTTGGAAGGGTGAGCCGGTGCGGAACTCTGGGAAGGAGTTCATGGTGGGCTCGCCGCATTCCGGGCAGGCGGCGTGGGCTGGGAGTTTCTCGATGTTGTAGCCACAGGCTTCGCAGAGGAGAGGTTCGCGGGGAGAGTGCATGGCGAGTGCCGCCTTTCGTAGAGAGCCCGAACGGGCCATGATTTGGTACGCGTGGGATTGATCGGGGTTTTTGGAACCGTGGGGCGATTTGTGCGTTGGGGAGCGCGGTTTTGGCCGAGTGGGGGTGGTTTTGGCCGAGTGAAACCGGGTCGGTTTTGGTGCTGGCGTGAGATGTGGGAGAGTTTCGCGGGTGCGCTCATGTTGTGGTTACACAGGGCCGATAGGGAAGGAAGAGGACGCGCGGGCGTCTGTCTTGAGCGAACGAATCTCCAATCGAAGATGGTGGTGTATGAACACGACGAGCGCGACCAACACGACGGATTCGATGGGCAGTGTGAACCGCCGCAAGTTTGAGAGGTTCGTGGTGAGCCCGATGTACACAGAGGTGAAGGTGTGCGCGCTGGATGAGCATCGCCCGACGTTTCTGGGGCATGCGTACGACGTGAGCGAGGGTGGCGTGCAGTTTGAGTTGGACCGCGCGATCGCGCCCGGCACGACGGTCGCGATGGAGTTGACGTTTCCGGGCAGTGCGTACGGCGCGCACGGCGACGAGGGTGGCAACACGGTGGTTGTGATTGGCAATGTGGTGTGGGCGGACGACAGTGAGCCGGGACCTGTGCGCATGGCGATCGCGATCACGCGGTTTGCGAAGGACGTCGATCGTGAGCGGCTGATTCGTCAGTTGAGCACGCAGCGCGTGAAGCGGGCGGCGTAAAAAAGACGGCATTCGGGATTCGGTATTCGGCATTCGGGAAGAGATGGTGTGGTGGGAGAGTGGTTTCCCTTGGTTATCGCCACGTTTCTGCGGTGCAGGCACTGAGTTGAAGACGGGTCAATGGCACGAATCGCTGCGGCATCAGGCGCCCAAGCCTCCTACCCTCGTTGGTGTTTATTGACCAAGCCATCATTACTGTGCGCGCTGGCAACGGCGGCAACGGACGCGTCGCTTTTCGACGGGAACTCGGTGCGCCCAAGGGCGGGCCCAACGGCGGGGACGGGGGCAATGGCGGCAACGTCGTTGTTGCGTCTGAGGAGGGGATGAGCACCCTCTACGACTACCGCGGCACACCCCTGTGGATCGCGCAGCATGGCGAGAGTGGCGGGCAGAAGCAGTGCCATGGCGGCAATGCGCTCGATCTCGTCATCAAGTTGCCCGCGGGCACGCTGATCTACAACAACGCGACGGGCGAACTGATCCACGACCTCAAGCCGGGCGAGACGTTTGTGCTTGCGAAGGGCGGCCGCGGCGGGTTTGGCAATGAGCACTTCAAGAGTTCGGTGAACCAGACGCCACGCAAGGCGACGCCTGGCGAGCCTGGTGAAGAAGTTGAAGTTCGTCTCGAACTGAAGTTGATCGCGGAAGTTGGTTTGGTGGGCATGCCCAATGCGGGCAAGAGCACGCTGCTGGCGGCGTTGACTCGCGCGAACCCGAAGATCGCGCCGTATCCGTTCACGACGCTCTCGCCCCAGTTGGGGATTGCGGAAGTGGATGCGACGCGGCGGATTGTGATCGCGGACATTCCGGGATTGATCGAGGGTGCGGCGGGTGGCGCTGGGCTTGGGCATGACTTCCTGCGGCACATCGAGCGGACGAAGGTGCTCGTGCACTTGCTGGATGCGATGCCGCCTGATGGGAGTGATCCGGCGGAGAACTACAAGACCATCCGCGAGGAGTTGGCGCAGTATTCGAGGGCGCTGGCGGAGAAGCCCGAGATCATCGCGCTGAACAAGATGGATTTGATCAGCGAAGAGCCCGAGCGCAAGGCGGCCGTCAAGAAGTTGTGCAAGGACTTGGGCCTGCGCGTGGACAAGGATGTGCTGGCGATCAGCGGCGCGGGGCGGATGAACCTGAAGCCCCTGCTCGAGCGGCTGTGGCACGAGTTGCACCCCGACCAGAAGACGGCGGAAGGGTGGAAGAAGGCGGCGGTGGGGGAGAAGGGCGGCTGAAACTGCCGCGGGCTGAAGCCGAATAACCCGAAGGCGAAGGGCGATCTTCGCGATGGGAGGGCGTATGGCGACCAGTTCGATCTTCTCGTGCGAAGCCAATTGCTGGAACATTGCGAAGTTTGTGCTGGCGATGGTGTTCCTCGCGTCGTTCGTACGCGTGGTGATTGCGATGGCCGTGCTGCTGGGAAAGGTCGATGTTTCGGACGTGCTGCCACGCATCGCGGCGAATCCACAGGGATCGCTGATTTTGAATGGATGCTGGGCGCTGATTGCGGCGGGGCTGTTTGCGTGGGCGGAGCAGCGGCGGCGGAAGACCAGCATGCTCCATGGCTCATAGAACTTGCTTCAATCAACTAGGTCGCCTTGGCCAACAGAGCCAGATACTCCACGTTTCCTGAGCCTTTGCCGCTCTTTGCTGCGCCGCCGAGGATTGGTGATTTGGTGAACGCTTCGACGCGGACGCCGAGGGATGGGAGGCGGTCTTTCACGAGCATCGCGACGCGTTCGGCTTCGTCTTCGGCGAGCACGCCGCCGCGTGGTGGGTCTGGTGCGCCGACTTCCTTTGTTTCATAATGCGGCTTCACGAGCGTGATGATGCGCCCGGTGGGTTTGAGCCATTTGAGTGCGGCGGGGATGAGCAAGCGCTGTGGTGTCCAACTGAGATCGGCGACGACGAGATCGATGAGCGCGGGAGAGCCGTCGGCGTTTTTCGGTGGTGGCGCGTGGAGCGCGTTGGTTCGTTCCATGACGGTGACGCGCGGGTCGTTGCGGAGGGTCCAGGCGAGGAGGCCATAGGCGGTGTCGATGGCGTAGACGCGGGCGGCGCCGGCCTTCAAGAGGCAGTCCGTGAAGCCGCCTGTGGAGCAGCCGAAGTCTGCGGCGGTGAGGCCTGTGATGTTGAGGTTGAACTCGGCGAGGGCGTGCTGGAGTTTGAGGCCGCCGCGGCTGGCGAAGGACTCAGCCATCGGTCGCTCAGTTCATCACGATCGGCTTGGTCTCACCCGCGAAGTTCTGCGGGACGCCGATGATGGAGATGCCGAGGCTGTCGGCGAGGTCGATCGTTTCGATTTTGTCGACGATGATGACATCGCCCGCGGCGAGGGCGAGGCAGCCAGCACCGTTGCGGTAGAGTTTGCGGATGGTGTCCGGGCCGACGGTGGGAACGTCGCTGCGGCGGTCGTGGTTGATGCGGGCACCCTTGACCATTGTCCAGCCACGCGAGCGGCAGAGGGCGCCGGTGCGTTCGATCATGCGATCGGTGCCTTCGACGGCTTCGACGGCGATGACGTCACGCTCGCGGACGGTCATGCCCTGACCGATGTCGAGGCGGAGCGCTTCCTGCAGGACCGGCCAGACGAACCGGATGTCCTCGATCTGATCGGGCGAGGGCTGGCGGCGGGTCATGACGCCATCTTCGGCCATCTCGGTGCGGATGGGCGTGGTGGAGTCCAGGAGGGCGACGCCACAGCGCGCGAGTTCGTCGGCGACGGTGCGGAGGACGGCGTGGCTTCGGCGGTCGTGGCGGAGGTGCTTGTACCACCCCATGATCATGCGCCAGTCCGGGATGTTGCGCACGACGCGCCAGGGGTCGTGCATCAGGCGGGCCTTGTCCACCTTGCCGACCATGATCGCGTGGCGGACGTTCATTCGGGAGAGGATGCGTCCCCAGGAACCGATGCGGAGGAGGCCGACGTCGCGGAAGGAATCGCAGAGGCCGGGGAGTTCGGATTCGTACTGGTTCGCAAGTCCCAAGCCATGCACGGGATAGCCCATGGACTTGAGGCCTTGCGCGACGATGATGGGCAGGCGACCCGAGCCAGCGATGAGACCCATGGCCGTGGAAGGCGGCGGGGGGCTGGGGAGGATGGTGAGCGAGGATGGACTAGGGAAGGCAGTCATGAGTTGGCAAGGCGGCGGGCAAGGCAAGAGAGTCGTTCACTCGTGCTGAACAAATGGGGCGTAAGGGGGACGAAGTTAGTGAATCCAAGTGTAGGGCCCCCTTGGTGGCCAGAGGCGGGCGGTGGAGATCGTACCACGTTCAAGGACGGGTTGCCCGGTACGGACAGGTATCAGAGAGAGAACCTCGACCAAACCCCGGCATGATCCACCAAGATTGCACAATCGGCGGGCGTGTACGCATTCTGTTTGTATATCGGCCGAGAACGGCTGTAGGTTCAGGTCCGGTAAGGACTTGGCCGATGGAAATGGTGTGTCGGAAGCACCTTTACAGGATGGTGAGACGGGGCCGGGGTCGGCGGCGGGTGGAACCGCCGCTGATGGATCGGCACGTCGATTGGATTTGCTGGACCAGTCCGGTGACGACGGGTCTGGGCGGCCTTGGCTGGGCGTGTGGTACCGGTGCGCGAATGCGTACGTGAAGGTGTATCGCTCGGCGGATGGGACGTCGTACACGGCGCGGTGCCCGAAGTGTGGTGAGGCGACGCGGTTTCGCGTGGGTGAGGGTGGCACGAGCAATCGGTTCTTTGAGATTCGCTGCTGACAGTGGTCGGCGGAATCGCGCTGGGACGGAGAACCGAGTTCCTACAGTGCGTCGATGAGCACCAGTCTTTCCACCGGGGTTGGGATCGGACGTTCGACGGGCGTGTGCGCGGCGACGGGCCGTGCGTTCAAGGTTGGCGAGCGGTATGTCGCGACGCTGGTGGATCGGGCGGGGGAGGCGGCGCCGGCGCGGGTCGAGTTCTCGATCGAGGCGTGGAATGAGGGGCAGCGCCCGAAAGAGCGGATGATCGGCAGTTGGCGCACGAGCAGGCGCGAGTCGTCGAGCGAATCGCGTCAGTTGATGAGCGATGATGAGTTGATCGAGTTGTTCGAGGAGATGGCGGGCGCGACGGAACCCAAGCATCTGGCGTTTCGGTATGTGCTTGCGCTGATGCTTGTGCGGCGTCGGCAGTTGCGGCTCGTGGGCGAGCGTCGGCATGATGGGACGAGCACGCTCTTGGTGAGGCACAAGTTGCCGCCTGGCGGAGCGGCGAATGCGCCGGCGCAGGAAGGCCCGGCGATGGAAGTGGTCGATCCGGGATTGGACGACGCGACGATCAATGATGTGATCGAGCAGTTGGGTCAGGTTTTGGGTGGGCCTGGGGGTCCTGGCACTGGACCTGGTGGCGGGGCGGGGTCGAAGGAATGAGGCACATGCGCACGAAAGTCTGGCGTGCGCTCGCGAATGGCGTGTGCGCGATGGTGTTGGGCGGGTGCACCCAAACCCCGCCAGGCCCCGGGCCGAATGGCGCGACGGTGCAACCGTCGGGTCCACTGCCGTCGGTGCAGGATGTGATCGCGAGGTACAACTCGCGCGTTGAGCGGCTGGAGGCGATCGAGTCGCCGGTCGAGTTAGTGATTCGCGCGACAGATGCTGCGGGCAAAGAGACCAAAGAGCAGGGCGAGGGCAATCTGAAGATGGTGCGGCCGCGGAAGATCGCGCTGCGCATTGATAAGGTGGCGCAGACGTTCTTCTGGCTGGGCAGCAACGACGAGAAGTACTGGTGGTTTGATCTGCGGGGTGATGAAAAGGTCGCGCTGGTGGGGACGCATGCGAAGGCGAAGCCCGAGGTTGCGGCGCGATTCGGATTGCCGGTGCATCCTGTGGATTTGCTGGATCTTGCGGGCGTCGCGCCGCTGGAGGGTGGGGAGAGGGCTTCGATTTCGTGGGCGAAGGATGGGCGTCACGTGGTGGTGGAGATGCCCGGGCGCTGGGGTGTGAAGCGGCTGACGATCGAGCCCAAGAGCGGGGAGGCGTCGGCGGTTGAGATTTTGGATGCGGCGGGAAGTGTGGTTGTTTCGTCGAGGCTTGAGAAGTATGAAGCGGTGAAGGTGCGTGGTGATGCGGCAGCGACGGCGCGGATGGCGACCAGGTTGTTTGCGGAGGTGCCCTCGGCGAAGGCGTCGGTTGAGTTGCTGATTCATTCGCCGGTGAATAACGGGGCGGCGCGGATCAAGGATGCGAACTTCGTGTACGACGAACTGAAGAGGGTGCTGGGCGCAGAGAAAGAGATTGATCTCGATAGCGTGGAGGCGCCGGCCCCATGAGTGTGCTGAGGATCATGCTGTGCGTGCTCGTGCTGGTGACGGCGCGCGTGTCGCTGGCGCAGGCGCCGGCGGAAGCGCCCAAGAGCAAGGTGCTGGGCGCGGGCGCGCCGGCGGGGTCGGTCGAGGGCGTGGTCTTGGGGAGTGGGGCGGTCTTGCCTCCTGCGGAGTCGCACGCGTGGTTTGTGGTGCCCGGCATGAAGGATGGGAGCGTGGTCATGCACGTTCCGCCTCGCAAGTTTGCCCGGGTTGAGGATGGAAAACTGCACGGCAGCGACGATGGGATGGTGCGCGTCGCGGCGCGGCTTGACTCGATGCCCTCGATGATTGCGGCGTGGGGCGATCGTGTGTATCTGCTGGAGGATCGCCCACGTGGGTTTGAGAGCACGCGACGGCTGGTGACGTCGATGCGGGCGGTGAGGTCGGGGATTGGAGACTTCTGGGGAACGCTGCCGGGCACGGGATTGGATGTACATCCGAGCGTGACGGGGGCGGGTGAGGTGGTGTCGTTCGTGGCGTCGGGGCTGGGGCCGACGTTGCTTCTTGCGGATCGTGATGGGACGACGGATCGGTCGGTGCTTCGCCTGCTAGTGCTTGTGGAGCGCGAGTGGGTTGAGTTGGGCGTGCCCAAAGAGGCGAGCGAGTTTGTGTTTGAGGGGAAGGCGGGGCGTGCGGGCGTACGGCCTTGGGCGATGCTGGCGTCGTCGGTCGATGGGTATGAACTGCTGTGCGGGTCGAGCGCGAGCGTGGTGCGGTGGTCGATTGCGTTTGATCAGGAGTTTGCGGTGCGCGTGCGGCAGTCGTCGGACGCAGAAGTAGAAGGGGCGAAGGAGCCCGGCGCGCCGGCGCGGTTTGTGGAGGCGCCGTGGAAGGGGCCTGAGACGCTGGTTCGGCCGGGGGATTCGACGTTTCCTGGGCCTGAGAAGCCGCTGTATGCGGGCGTGGTGTGCGGCAGGCTGATGGTGCTCGAGGAGCGGGGATTGATCCTTCAGATGAAGGAGTGGACGGGTCGGCGTTGGCGGATGATTGAGTCGTACGCGGTGGAGAGCCAGGCGAGTTTCATCGGGGTTGCGCCGCTGGATGGGGTGGGGCGGCTGGCGATCGTGTCTCCCGAGCCGACGGAGGGGTCGGCGTTGGAGGCGGCGACTGGCGAGGAGGGGGCTGAGAAGGTCAAGGTGGAGTTGGCACCTGAGACGAAGCACCAGATGCTTGAGGTGTCGGTGTTTACGGGGCGGGAGATGTTCAGCGGGCGTTGGAAGCAGGCCGGTCCATTGTCGTCGTCGGATTTGCGGGCGCTGGCGATTGTGCTGATCGGGGCGATGTCGCTGGTGGTGGTGTTTGTGCTGAAGGCGGAGTCGATCGGGGCGGAAGCGACGCTGCCGACGGGAGCGGTGTTTGCGGGGCCGATCATGAGGTCGGTGGCGATGCTGATCGACCTTGCGGTGGCGCTGCTGATTTCGGGGCGGGTGCACTCAATGAGTTTGTCGGAGATGTTCAGCCCGGAGGGGTTGCTGCTGGGCGACGGGGTGTGGGCGATTGTGTCCGCGCTGGCGATTGCGGCAGTGATCGGCACGATCGCGGAGGCAACGTTTGGGCGGACGCTTGGCAAGTTGGTGACTGGGTGTGAGGTTATTGACTCGCGCGTGGGGGTGCTGCCGACGGAGTCTGAGCGGGACCCGAGGCCCAGTATGGTGGCGGCGGGGCTGCGGAACTTTTTGAAGTGGATGCTCCCGCCGATCGGGCTTCTGACGATGCTGGACCCGCAGGGGCGGCACCCGGCGGATCGGCTGGCGCGGACGGCAGTGGTGGTGTGGACGGATGAGGGGGACGACGAGGTTTGAGTGCGGGGTTTGAGGTGGGGTTGGCTGGCCGCGAAAAGGTTGCGCTAGCACTTTCTTGCGCATCATTACAGTGGTTCGACTGGGGCGACCGATAATCTGGGCAAGGTTGGGAGATTGATCCCGGCCGTGGGGCGGTGGAACCGCCTCGGCATTCCCCAGGATCGGGACCACTGTGGCAGAAGGCGCAACTCCAGACACTCCTCCAACTGACCCATCGGGCACGCCCGCGCCTTCGTTGCGCGAGACGTGGCAGGTGCCGGCGTTGGTGTTGGCGGGCGGGCTCTTGATTGGCGGGGTGGCGATGGCCTTCCTGACCAAGCCCAAGCCGAACTATGACGGGTTCTTCACACGATCGGAAGCGTTTATTGGCGAGGAGAAATACGCCGAGGCGATCGATGCGCTGACGAAGGACGTGGGCCCGTTTGCGCAGAAGGGGCAGTTGTCTGCGAAGCAGTTGCAGAAGTACCACGTGATGCTGGGCCGAAGTCTGGCGATGGGGCAGCGTGGGCTTGGGATTGATCGGGAAGAGAACAACCGGGGCGTGGTGGCGCAGTTCACGCAGGCCGAGAAGGTCGGCGCGACGCTTGAGCCTTATGACGTCAAGTTGATGGCGGATTCGCTGGTGTCGCTGGGGCGGACGAGCGAGGCGATCACGCGAGCGGATCAGATCAAGGAAACGAAGCCGGAACTTCGGATCGAGGTGTACCGGCGCGTGGTGGAGTTGGCGATCGCCAAGGGCGCGGCGAACGCGAAGAGCAGTCTGGCTGGGCACAGTGGGGGGCACGGCGCGGGAGGACCTGGAAACGAGCACGGAGCGGATGGGCACGAGGCGCCGAAGGCTCCGGATGTGCACGCCGCCAAACCTGCAACCAAGCCCGCGTCGAAGCCGGACGCGCATGGTGGGCATGAGGATGCGCATGGAGGGGATCACGGCGACGCGGACGTGCTGGGATTTGATGTGGCGCTGGAGTTGATTGGGCGGCTCACGGCGGATGCGAGCCTGCCGCGGGCGGACAAGGTGTGGGCGGCGCTGAGGCAGGCGGAGATCCTGCTGGAAGAGGGGCATCCGGAGCAGGCGGAGCGGCGCTTGCAGCAGACGATGCTGCGGATGGATGAGTTGGAGCCCCGAGAGTCGGCGGAGATGCTGATCCTACTGGCGCGGGCGTATGCGGAGCGCGGGGACTTTGGTGCGGCGGAGCGGCAGTTAGAGACTGCGGCGGGGCGGCTTGAGCGCAACGACGCGATGATGGGTGAAGTGCTGCTGGCGCAGGCACGCGTGAACGATGCGCAGGGGGATGCGACGCGGGCCCTTGAGGGATATCGCTCGGTGACGTCGCGGTTTCCGTCGTCGTCTGGGATTCTGACGGCGATGTTCGGGCTGGCGCGGGTTGAAGCGCAAGAGGGGAACGACGAGGACGCGTTCAAAAACTACGACGCGCTGTTGGAACGGTTGAAAGCGGATGGTCCGACGAGGCTGGTGAATCCGGAGGTGCTGACGGAGACGCTCCTGTCGCACTTCAAGGACCGGTTTGATGCGGGCGAGATTGATCGCGCGCTGCGGTATGCGGGGCTTGCGGAGTCGCTCAAGGGGCCTGACGGCGCGAACGCCGAGGTCTTGATGGCGCTGGCACGCGTGAACCAGTCGATGGGCGAGGCGGCGTTGGCTGCGGCGGGGCTGGGGAGTGCGGAGCAGACTCCCATGACGCTGGCGCACGTCGATCCGGCGACGGCGGCGGTGGCTCGCGAGCACTTCACGCGGGCGGGGCAGCAGTATCGCGAGCACGCGCAGCGTGTGGTGGTCGAGGACACGGGCGCGTACGGCGACTCGCTGTGGGCGTCGTCGAAGATGTTTGACCGCGCGGGGGATTTGGCCGAGGCGATCGCGGTGCTGAAGTTGTTTGTGCAGGGGTTCCCCAACGACACGCGCCAGAGCGAGGCGAAGTTCAGGCTGGGCGAGGCGTACTT
>Ga0075160_10001015_pt1 | contig 17265 bp, 9 predicted proteins | sample JI91814C2DNA_FD_70969 | JGI IMG/M metagenome (GOLD analysis project Ga0075160, IMG submission 70969) | Wastewater effluent complex algal communities from Wisconsin, to seasonally profile nutrient transformation and Carbon sequestration -... | ecosystem: Engineered > WWTP > Effluent > Algae... | reverse complement strand
AAAGAAAATATGTTATCAAAAGAAACGTATGGAGCAGACGAAAAGTTAATAGATAAATATTTGTATAAATATGATGAAAAAGGAAATAAAGTATTAGAAGAAACTTATGGAGCTGATGGAAAGTTAAAAGAAAAATTTACCGTCGAGGTTGTGTATAGAGATGATGAAGAAGGAAATAATTTAGCAACGGGATACATCGACAGTGTTGCACGATATGTTTATAAATACGATGAAAAAGGAAATAAAATCTTAGAAGAACAGTATAGAGCTGATGGAAAGACAAAGTACGAATATCTAGATAATAATACTGCACGTGTGGAAATAGAAAAAGAATTTAGTGAAGAGTGGAAGCAAATCCATACTAGCCTCTTAGATGCTTTGAAAGAAAAGGAATTTAATAAAGAACTATCTACTATAGAAAAACAAATTTCTGTTTGGAAAAAAGAATATCGACATCTACCTAACTTAGAAAAAAAGCTAACAGACTCTCTCGGACAAGAAAAGGGTAAGAAGCTCTTCAATGAATATAATGACTTCGTAAAAAAATTCACCAAAGAACTCGAAAACTGCACATTACGCAAAGTATCCTACCGATACGATGGAACGTTAGCCGAAAGAAAAGAGCGCTTCGACAGATACCACCCGTTAACCACTGAGAAGCCCGATGCTAACGGAGTGCTTGAGTCGCCTGAGTATCATCTCTATTTTCCAAATCCCCGCGGGCAGTTCGAGAAGAGACTTCTTCATTTGAAGCTCGACAGGTTCTATCGTCCGGTGGGCTTGGAGTTTGAGAAGAGGTAGATATTACCTATTCCTAATTTTGGATTACTGGTTTTTTTTAAGTGTGGGTTATGCGTGTTTGCCGGAATGACCTAACCCCACATCTGTCAGATGTTGTCTGGCTATTATGGATTAGCCACTTCCGGCGAAGGCGCTGGGTTTGCGACTAAGCAAACGGGTGGAAAGGGAAGGTGCTACTTCAGAGTATTCTACGCTACGGCAGAGTGTGGGGTTAGGTCAAAAAGTCCCCCAACAACTAAAAAATCCCATTTTTTTTCTACTTGCATCACAATCCCTGATTCGAAAATCTCTCAACTGAGGTCGCTATGAGCAAATTAGAACGAAATCTGGGTCCGTTTTTACTTTGGGGACTCGGTGTGGGATATGTAATTTCGGGAATGTATTTTGGATGGAATTTAGGACTGCCAAAAGGCGGAAGTCTTGGATTTGCGATTGCGACATTTTTTGTAATGATTATGTATATCGCGTTTACGTTTAGTTATACGGAGCTTGCCTGTGCGATTCCGAAAGCCGGTGGTGCGTTTGACTACGCAAACTTGACATTAAATCATCATCTCGGGTATATTGCGGGTGTCGCACAGATTATCGAATTTGTATTTGCCCCTCCTGCCATTGCAGCGGCTATTGGTGCTTATTTCCATATTTTCTTTCCTGCTATTCCTGTTCTTACAATTGCCATTTTCGCCTATTTGGTATTTACCGCTCTTAACATTTCGGGCGTAAAGACTGCTGCTTCTTTTGAGTTGGTCGTAACGATTTTTGCAGTTGTCGAATTGCTTATATTTGCCGGTATCACCCTTCCTCATTTTCAATATTCTAATCTGGAAAAAAATCCTCTGCCCAATGGGATTGCAGGAATTTTTGCTTCGATTCCATTTGCTATTTGGTTTTTTTTAGCCATTGAAGGAGTTGCCAATGTTGCCGAGGAGGTTATCAATCCACAAAAAAATATTTTGATTGGATTTGGTTTTGCTTTACTTACGCTTGTAGTGCTTTGTATTCTTACTTTTATTTCTTCGGTGGGAGTGAGTGGTTGGGAAAGTATTGTTTACCCCGAAGGCTCTAGGGAAATGTCTGATTCTCCTCTTCCGCTGGCACTTTCTTTTATTGTAGGTAAAGATTCCGCTCTCTATCATATGCTGATTACAATCGGATTATTCGGATTAGTCGCATCTTTTCATGGAATCATTCTTGCATCCGGTAGAGCGACCTATGAATTCGCAAGAGTGGGTTATGCACCGAAGCCACTCGGAGTAATTAGTCCAAAGTTTCATACACCGGCTAATGCCTTGTTAGCCAATACTGGAATTGGAATTCTCGCCCTTCTTACAGGAAAAACTTCTGAGATTATTACACTTGCCTGCTTTGGTGCTCTTACACTGTATATCATTTCAATGTTTGCTCTTCTTTATTTGCATAAAAATCATCCGCATATCAAAGGGTCTTTTAAGGTTCCATTTTTTCCAGTCACACCAATCGTTGCACTCATTCTTGCCTTTATTTCCATTGTATCCCTTTTTGTTTTTAATTTTACGATTGGGATTTTCTATATTATAATTTTAAGTATTGCTTATTCTTATTTCTACTTTTATTTGAGAGGAAGGAACCATGTATAAAACAGTCGTTAGTCGAAAGACCTACCAATTTAAAAATCTAAAAGTATTAATGGCGAAAGCTACTCCTCTTCGTTCGGGAGATATTTTAGCAGGTGTTGCGGCTAACACACAAGAAGAAAGAGTGGCAGCACAAATGGCACTTGCGGAAGTTCCCCTCAAGCGTTTTTTGGAAGAGGAATTAATTCCTTATGAAAAAGATGAGGTCACAAGATTAATTTTGGATTCTCATAACAAAGAAGCATTTCAACCAATTGCCAATTTGACCGTTGGAGAATTTCGCGAGTATTTGCTTTCGGAAAATACTACTACAGAGATTTTACAGAGAATCAAAGATGGAATTACTCCTGAAATGACTGCTGCGGTTTCTAAGATTATGCGCAACCAGGACTTGATTTCTGTTTCCAAAAAATGCGAAGTCATTACTAAGTTTAGAAATACAATTGGACTTCACGGAAGGCTTTCTACAAGACTACAACCCAATCATCCAACAGACGATTTAAAAGGAATTGCAGCAAGTTTAATTGACGGACTTCTTTTAGGAAGTGGGGATGCTGTAATTGGGATTAACCCGGCAACGGATAATGTTTATAATGCGATAGAACTTTTGAAAATGCTAGATGGAGTCAGAGAAAAATACAAAATTCCTACTCAGTCTTGCGTATTAACCCATGTTACAAATACAATCGAAGCGATTCAAAAGAAAGCACCCGTTGATTTAGTCTTTCAATCAATCGGTGGAACAGAAAAAACAAATTCCAGTTTTGGGGTAAATCTAAATTTGCTTAAGGAAGCCTATGAAGCTGGACTCTCTCTTAAACGAGGGACAGTCGGAAACAATTTGATGTATTTTGAAACAGGGCAGGGGAGTTCTCTTTCGGCTAATGCCAATTTTTCTCTAGACCAACAAACCTGTGAGGTGCGAGCCTATGCAGTGGCAAAACAATTTAATCCGCTTCTTGTAAACACTGTTGTTGGATTTATTGGACCAGAATACTTATACAACGGCAAACAGATAATACGCGCTGGATTAGAAGATCATTTTTGTGGAAAGTTACTTGGGCTTCCTATGGGATGTGATATTTGTTATACAAATCACGCAGAAGCAGACCAGGATGATATGGATACACTACTAACTCTACTCGGTGTAGCGGGTTGCACTTTTATAATGGGAATTCCGGGAGCGGATGATATTATGCTAAATTACCAGAGCACTTCGTTTCATGATGCGTTATACGCAAGGCAGGTATTAGGATTAAAGCCAGCTCCTGAATTTGAAGACTGGCTTTTAAAAATGCAAATCTTAGATGAGAAAATGATTCCTCGCTCTAAGACTACTGCTAAGCTATTAGCAGAATTTTAATGATGGTGTCCACCTTCTCCGTGCACATGACCGTGGTCAAGTTCTTCTTGGCTAGCGTCACGAATGCTTTTGATTGTTACATCAAAATCAAGAGTTTCGCCGCTTAACGGATGGTTTGCGTCGATTTGCACTTCGTTTTCTTCAATGGAGGTAATGGTGACTATGCGCACTTCTCCACCCATATTTGCCTGTAACTGCATTCCTACTTCTAGGTTTGGAATTTGCTCAAAGTGTTTACTTGGAATTAGCTGCACAAGGTTCTCATCGAAATTGCCATAGGCTTTTTCTGGGGGAATAACGGCGTTAAACGTATCGCCCACAGATTTTCCTTCTAGGATTTCTTCTAGTCCTGGAATTAGATTTCCGATTCCCTGAATATAAACGAGAGGCTCTTGCCCAACAGAAGAGTCGATGATTTCGCCATCTGTATTTTTTAATGTATAGTCGATTGCAACGACTTTGTTTTTAGAAATAACCATAAAATATCCTTTCTCCACAAAAGATAGAAAGGAATCCTTGTCTTAGGTGGGTTTTTAATTCTTTATTTTTACAAAAAAATAGGATAAGGAATCTGTCATTCTCTTTTTAAATCTTGCCAACTAGATTATCCTCTCGGAAGTTTAATTTATGAAGAAAGAAACTGCTCTGTCGAAGAATTTAGATCCATGGGTAAAGCTGAAACAATTCACCTCGGCTCGGATTGGGATTGGACGAAGTGGAGTTGCTGTTCCCACTGCTGAATTACTTGCGTTTCAAATGGCACATGCTCAGGCGAGGGACGCAGTGTTGACGAAGATTGATTTTAAAAAAATTATAAGTTTTTTAAAAAAAGAAAAAATCTCCACGATAGAATTAGATAGCGCCTGTTCTCATCGTGAAAATTATCTCACTCGACCTGACCTCGGTCGGATTCTTTCTGAAAATTCCAAAACTAAAATAAAAACGAATGCAAAGATAAATAGTAAATCAAAAGTCTCTCCTTCAATTTCTCTTATTGTAGTGGATGGATTGTCGAGTGCTGCCATTGAAAAAAATATCATTCCCTTATTTAAAATTCTAATACCGGAGCTTCGCAAACGCAAGTTTAATATTGCGCCTATCGCTCTTGTCAAAAACGGCAGAGTTGCCATTGGGGATGAAATTTCTTTTGTGCAGAAAACAGACATTTGCCTCGTTTTAATTGGAGAGCGCCCTGGTTTAAGTTCTCCTGATAGTCTTGGTGTATATATGACTTATAAAACAAAACCTAAAACAACGGACGAGAGACGCAATTGTATTTCGAACATCCGAGAAGGTGGTATGAATTATCCATTAGCCACAACAAAAATTCTCTACCTCATAGAAGAGTCTCTGCGAAAAAAAATCTCCGGTGTAAATTTAAAAGATAATGCAATAGCATCAGAAGAATTTGAAAAGATTATGGCGGATGAATTACAGTAGGTGTCATTCCCGACATTCCACCCTTTCGCTTCGCTCACACTACCGCCAAGCGATATCGGGAATCTCAACATCTTGAGACCCCCTACAGAAAATTTAGGGGGTGACGCAATCTAAAACTCCAGCACTGCTCTATAGCGAATTTTATTTGCACGCACTTTGGAGATGGCTTCGTTTGCGCGAGCAGATGGAAATTTTTCGATGACTGGGGCTATTTTGTGTTTGGCGGCAATTTCTAACATTTCGTTAATCATTGCTCTTCCGCCTATCGGACTTCCCATAATGCGAAGGCGTTTATTTAAAAGCATTCCTACGTGAACGTTTGAAAGAGTGCTTGGTGGCACGCCTACAAAAGTTAATGTTCCATCAGAATCTAAAAGGCTTAGAAAACGAGGCCAGTCTAGATCGTTGTGGGTTGTGTTTAATATAATGTTTAGTTTATTCTTTGTGCCTTTAGGAGTACCTACAACTACTTCGCTTGCACCATTTTCTAGCGCAAACTTTTCCTTATCCGGACTGGTTGTGAAAACCGTTACGCGGTTACCGAGTTTTGCTGCAAACTGAACTGCCAGATGACCGAGCCCTCCAATACCTATGATTCCAATGTTTTGACCGGAAGTCATTCCTGCATAGCGGAGTGCGGAATATACAGTTATGCCGGCGCAGAGAAGTGGTGAAGCTACTGCTGATTCTAGTTCTTCTGGAATTTTAAAACAAAAGCGACTATCTATTTGCACATGACTTCCAAACCCACCGTGACGTCCTACAATCGTGCCCTTGTTTTTACTGCAAAGGTTTTCATTTCCGCGCAGGCAATCCTTACATTCCATACAGGCTCCGGATTGCCAACCAATTCCAACTCGATCGCCAACTTTTAAGTGGCTAACAAGAGAACCCACTTCTGAAACTATTCCCACTACTTCATGTCCTGGAACGAGCGGATACTTTGCTATTGCCCAATCATTGTCAATCATGTGAATATCGCTATGGCAAATTCCGCAGGTATGAACTTTGACTATACAGTCATTCTCGGAAAGGGAAGCACTTTCGTAACTAAAATCTTTTAGCTCTTCTTGCTTATTCAATGCGGCTAATGCTTGTATTTTCATAAATACCCCTATATAAAAAATAATAACTTCTATTCAATATTTTAATAACAAACTATTTTGCAATAAAAATATTGTTATACCGATTTAATCAGGATATCAGCCATTATCTGCTCCAATATTTTTGCTTTTCTATTCAATGGGTTGATCGCTAGAACTTCAAGGATAAGACTATTGGCTCTTGGGAAATTCTTTACTCTCATAAGGGCAACGATGAGTCTGAATAAGTTTCGTCTACCTGCCGGAGAGCGAAGCTTTATTAGTTCAGCATAATGAATGAATCTATCATAATTTTTCAATTTAAATAGAAGTAAAGATAGCTGCAAAATACTTTTCTTATCGAGCGGTTGCAGCTCTATTAATTCCTCATAGGTTTTAATCAATGCTGGATAATCTTTGTTTGTCTTTTGAAATTCTAACTTTTCTTCTAATTGATTTAACAATATGAGAAATTCTTTTTCTTCTTTTTGCCTGTCTTCTTCTTTTATAACTTCTAATTCCTTAAAGCTTACACGTAACAGGGATAAATCATCATTTAACTCACCTTTAGCTTTAATAGATAGAGAAATTTCTTTTAGATTTCCGTTGCCGGCTTCTACAGATTCTAAGAATAAATCTTCATCAAAATTTAGCACTTCTAATCCATTCTCATCTCGATCAATAATGATATCGTCTCTCCCATCTGATCCAATGATTAATACGTCACCCGCTAACATTTGAAATAAGGAAATTTGAATAGGGGAGTTAATTCCCTGTATCCCCATCTTTCTATATTTGCGTCCAACCTTTTCAATAAACTTGGCTTTCCTATTTCTATAAAGAGTAATCTTCGGATGTTCCACGTTTATAAAATATAGAACTCCATTTTCTTCGTCTAGTAGACCTAGTACGAGCGAAATAAGCATATAGCCATCGAAGCTTTCAAATATTCTTTGCATTTCAAGGAAGCTATTCTTTATCCATTTTTCCGGGTAGAGATGTTCGCCTAAAGAGATGGAATGTGTTCTTTGCAATATTGATTTGAAAACAGAACCTAATACTAATATGCCGCCGGCTCCCTGAATCGATTTCCCCATAGCGTCTGCATTTAGAACTACAATATAAGAACGGTTATTTAAAAAAATTCGATCTGTAGTGCAAAGATCCCCGCCAATTTCTAATTCTTTGTTTTTAAAAATAAATTTCTTTTTTTGTTCGATCAAGAATTCAATTTGAACTGCATCAGTTTGAATATTATTCTTGCCAAGCGGTTCAATGAGAAGGGATGTTAAAAAATAATCTGCATCCTGCTTTTCTTTTAGAACTTGCACTTCCTTTAGCGCATGATTTAGATTAGCCGTTCGTTCTTCTACCTTAGCTTCTAGGTTTGCATATAATTCGGAATTCTCTATGGAAATGGCAATTTGCGTTGAAAGAATGCTCAAAACTTCCAATCTTTCTCTTGTGAATGCGTCTACCGTATAATTGTTTTCAAGATAGATTATTCCAATTAAACTGTCATGTCTCAATACCGGATAACACAGAATAGACTTTGGATTCCACTTTCTGAGATACGGATCATTGATAAATAAATCTTCCTTACTTGCATCGCGAAGAACGATGTGTTTTTTTATTCTCTTTACATAGTTAATCAATGAGTAGGGAACTATATCTTGATTTACAAAGGCTTTTTCTAAAGCTGAGTTGGTGTTTGAAACTTCAATTTCCTCTTCGGCTGAATTCCCATTTGCAAGAATGAAGAAATCATCATTGTGAATTTTTATAAAAAGACCTTTCTCTGCCCCCGCATTTTCAAATAGAATTCGCATAATTTTTTTTAAAAGTTTTTCAAGAACAATTTCTTCCGCGAGTGCTTGGGATGCCTTGATGACAGCATTTAGATCAAGCAAACTTACTGGATGGGTAAACTTTGCTCTAGCGTCCATGGTATTATCCGACAAATCACTATTAGCCTTTCTACGATTCGTTTTTGGAAATATATCTGGGAATTTTTTTTCGATTTGATTCACTTTTTCAATAGAACCCCAGCGACTGTATAGATAGTGGGCTTCCATCATATAGCTTCGCATAATTTTAGTTTTCCCCAAATGCATATAAAGATTCGCACAGAGTTCATTTGCGACAGCTTCCATATGCAGAAACTCATTCTTATGTGCTTCTGCGATTGCTTCATCGTATAACTTACTAGCTCGCCAGAAATGTCCGCTTAGTCTCGCTAGCTCCGCTTCTACTAAAAGATATTTGTGAAGAAAATTTTCAGAGCAAAACTTACTCCAAGCTTTCATTTGCTTTTGGTATGCTTTGACTTTGGTAATGTATTGCTCTTTTTCTATAGGATCAGCATTTGTGGATAACGCGCATAATGTGAGGGAGGCATACAAATTGTATTCGCAGACAGTGTAAGTGCCAGTTGCGTACTCTAGGTATTTTTCTGCTCGCATGACTTGATTGTAAGCATCTTCATAATTCTCTTGAAGGAAAAAAATTAAAATTCGAAGCGTCTTGAATATAAAGACCGTAATATAGTTACGATTTTCCTTCCATTCCAATAGAAATTTTTGCGCATATTCATTGATAACCTCTAGCTCCATCTTGTCTTCAGAGCTAGTTGTCATTTCCATCAGTACAATTCTTACTGCATTGATTGTATCTTTACCAATGCTACTCTTTGCTTGCTTGCACAAAATCATATGCTTTGGAATCGTATCATTTAAAATGCTCAAAAGATTTTTGCTAGTAAAGAATAAATTAATTATATTAAAAACCAAACTATAACTTAGATGTTGTAATTCTCCAGATTCTTTACCCACCTCTAAACATTTGCGATTTAACTCGGCTGCGTTTTTTAAATGTTCCCTAAAGGGCAAAGTAAAATTAGCTACCACGCTTGCCGTCTTAGTAATTTCTGATTTGTTCTGATGCTTTTCAGCAATTTTTAATGCTAGAATAGCGAAAGCATGACCCGTCTTATAATCGTTGAATATAGATCCTAAAATGATACCATAACCGGAGAGGCTGTAAGCTTGATCTGATATTCCATTTTCCAAAATTGAATTCACTGATTTTACGACAATATATGTCCAGAGTTCTGAATTATATAGATAAGCCGCTGGCATTAAATTGGACATAATTTCTAAAGCTAGCTTCTTACTTTCATCTTTCATTTCCGGAGCGGATAATAATGATTCCACGGAATGCCCTCTCCGATAATGCTCTATTTTCTTAAATTCCTTTTCGGTAAAGGAAGAAATATCCTTTGTTGGGAGGATAATATTGAAATACTTCATCGCTTCCATTCCTGCATGAATGGCCTTTTCGAAATTTGAAACGGTAGTATAATAATTAATAAGAAGGCGATAGGAGTGCATAACTTCAGACAAATCATGAGTATGCTTTAAGAAGATGGAAATACTTTCTTCCATTTTTTCAAATTGAACATTTAGATAGTATAGTTCAGTCAATTCTCTATAGACTTGTTTGGTTAATGAGAAAATTTCATTCCATGGATCAGTAAATTTATCAACTTGGCTTAGGGCATGGTTTAAATAGTGAAGGGATAATTCATATGCTGTTGATAATTTTGCTTTCTTCGATGCATTTAGGTTTAATGCTATTAACCGCTCTCGTTCTATTGGGTCTATTATTTTTTCTGATCCAATATTTAAGTGATTTGTTAAATCAAATAAAATATCATCTGAATAATTTTCTCCCCACATAATTCGTCCGATTGTAAGCTGTAAATTTTTATTTTCTTCTTCTTCCAATAATTCATAGGCTGCCTGTTGAATCCTATCATGCTGAAATTGGTATACTATAAGCTTCGCTTGATCTGGTTTTAAACTATTAAGTGAAAATTGATTTAGTCTTTGAATCGAAGATTCAGGAAGATAGATGAAATCTTCGCGGATAAGTTCCTTTAGAGAGTCCATCGTTTCTTGATAAGACTGATTACGGATAATACTAAGTATCCACAAATCAAACGTAGAGCCAATACAGGCTGCCATTTTTAAGATATCCTGCGATTTGCTTGATTGACGCTTGATTTTGCTAATTAGAAGATCTATAATGTTTTCAGAAATATTTGTATGTTTGATTTCTTCTAAGTCCCAAAGCCATTTTCCTTTTTCATGATTGGGATAAATTATTTTTTCTCGGGAAAGTTCCTTCAATAATTCGTTGACGAAAAATGGATTGCCAGCAGTTTTATTTAAAATAAGTTCAGAAAGATTTTTTACTTCCTCCTCGTTTGCGAAAAGGCAATCCATTAATAATTGATTTATATCGTTTGCTTTTAGTTCTTTTAGTCGAATTGTGATTGGGTAAATTTTTTCTTTTTTCAAAGAATCAATCATATCTAGAAATGAGTGGTTTTGTGATTCCTCGCTAGTCCTAAAACTCAGGATAATGAATATATACCGAAGCGAAGTATCAGACATTAAGTTCTTAATCATTTGAAGAGAAGCCGTATCTATCCATTGCAAATCATCTAAAAATAAAATTAGCGGATGATTCAGTGTGCAAAATACTCGAATGAAGCTCTGGAACACAGAATAAAAGCGAGTGGCATTTTCCTGTGAGTCTAATGCGGCTACGCTTTGTTGTTCGCCAATGATTAATTCTAATTGTGGGATTACATCGACTACAATTTTTGCATTGCTTCCGAGTTGAGATACAATTCTACGTCGCCAGTTTTCAATTTCTTCTGAAGTCTCTGTAAGTAAAATTTGAATCAAATTAGAAAATGCCTTGATCAATCCACTGAACGGTAAACTCTTAGTAAACTGTTCATATTCTCCAGAAATAAAATACCCTCTTGCTTCAGAAATTGGTTTGTAGATTTCTTTTACTAAAGCGGACTTTCCGATACCGGCTACACCTGTAATAACGGATAATTGTGGTTTTCCGTGCTGATACATATGATAAAACGTATCAACCAAGGATTTGATTTCATTTTGTCTTCCATACAACTTTTGAGGAATGTGGAACTCTGAGGAAAAATCTTTTTTGCCCACAATGAATTCATCCGTATTGTATTGGTTAGAACTAATCCATTCTAAATCATATAAGATTCCATAAGAGCTTTGATATCTTGTCTCTGGATCCTTCGAAAGTAATTTTAGTATAATTTTTGAAAGATTTTCCGGTATACTACTTTCAATGTTAGTAGGGGCTAATGGTTCTTTTGCGATATGACTGTAAATCATATCCATTGGATCATTTGCAGAAAAAGGTGGTTTACCGGTTAGTAAGTGATAGAAGGTTGCCCCTAGAGAATAATAGTCAGATCGCGTATCGGTCTGTCTGTTTATGCGACCAGTTTGTTCCGGTGAAACATAGGCGAGGCTACCATCTATTATTTCCTTGGTCTTTGAACTTGGGAATGCAGTATCAACTTCTATGCTTGAGCCAAAATCTATAATTTCTACTTCACCCGTCTGTGGGTCATATAAAATGTTGGAAGGTTTAATGTCTCGATGAATGATTTTATTTTCATGAATCTTTTCTAATGCGGTTACGGCTGATTTTGCGATTTTATAAAAAGTATACAATGGAATTTTACCTTTGATACTTGTTTCTAGATTGTTTCCCTCTGAATTTTTGAAGACGAGAGTGTATTTGCTTTTAAACTTTCCTAATCCAATTACTTCAGCTATTCCTTTTATAGATTTAAGCTTTTCTAAAATTCGAAATTCATTTTGAAGTCGATTCAGTTCCACCTCGGTTGGATGCTCTGTGTTCAATACTTTGAGAATTACTCTTTGTTTATTTTGATCCTCTGCCCTGAAAATGGTATGTTTTGGACCTTCGAAAATAGTCTCAAGGATTGTAAAATCCATTGGTTGCATAAGAAGGAATTATTGATCCATAAAAGGGGACATTCTCTCTAGCATAATACGCTTATTATCCCCTGCTTGAATTGAAAGCAAACCACGGATAACAGCCTGTCTCCTCTCATGCTCGGTTCTTGAATAAGCTTTCACTTTGTTTGCTATTGGTAAAAAAACTAAGTTGGCAAAACCAATTCCATAGAAGGTAGCGATGAATGCAGTTGCAATTCCTTCTCCGAGAGCAGCAGTTCCTGCACCTAGATTTTCTAATACATGAACAAGACCCATTACAGTTCCTATAATTCCAATCGTTGGACAAAACCCACCGGCAGTTTCGAGTATTTTAGAAGAATTCATTTCGACTTCTTGTTTTTGCTCAGACCATTCAAATAAAATATCTTCGACGGTAGAAGGATCTGTTCCATCTACAATCAAGCGAAGACCTTTCTGCGCGAGTTCATTGTCGATTTCTTCGATTTCGTCTTCTAAGGATAAAAGCCCATCTCTTCGCGTTTTTTCTAATAGCTTGACGAATAATTCCATGAAGTCTAATCTTTTACTTTGATTAAAAATCAATTTGAGGATAACAAGCATTGCCTGTATCTGTGTAACAGAAAAACTCGCAATCGTTGCTCCCAGTGTACCACCTAGTATTAAGATAATGGCGGATAATTTGAAGAAAGCGCCAATATGCGCTCCTTCTAAAAGAATTGCAATAATGACAGAAAGAAATGCTAGAAATATTCCTAAGTAAGTAGTAAGAATCATTCAACGCTCCTAGGGATGAAATTTGGATTAACGGCAGGATTAACATGAACCCTGTAAGTGCTTTCTTTTAAAGAGACTAAGTCTGCTAGAAGTTTTTGCCAGATGACAGAACCGTTGTTTTTTCTTGACTCGGTCATAATGATTTCTTCTGCTTCTCTAATATTTGAAAATTGTAGATAGATTTTTGCTTTTTCGATTTTTAGATTTTTCAATTCTTCTGAATGAGCTTCCGGGTTCTTTGCGTAAAAATCAATTAGCTCATTGATTTTATCAAGAGCTTCTTCTTTTTTGTTTAGACTTAGTAACATCGGATAAAGTCGTTTTATAGTTTGCTCTTTGTATTTATTCTTAGAGAGTAAAATTTTCATAACAGGTATTTGCTCTTTCTCAGTCGTTATGCGCAATAGAGAATTGTATGCTGTATCTAGTAGGCTATCATCAGCTACATGAAAGCGAAATGCCAGGTTTGCCATTTGAACAGATCTATCGAAGTCGCCTATCCTGTAATAATATTCAGCATAAGTCTTGTAAGAGTTGTAGAATTTATTTCGATAAGAAATTGCTGTTTCGTTTAAAGTTCCACTCGAATAGTTAATTAGATTGGCAAGTGTATCCGCAATATCATCGTTAGCTTCAAGTCCGCGCAGTCTAGTTTCTACATGTTGGATTTCCCAACTCAAACTCTCAGACCGACTTTCTTTCTCTGTCTTGAGTAGAGGAATTGAATTCTTCGGAAAATAAATTCTAAAAAGTGGATACTCAATCGAATCAAATTCAATTAGATGATTTGTAAGGTGTCTCGAATTTTTATCTTGAAAAATAATGAACGGATAACCATTCTTATTCAGATGATACAAATAAGTCAAAGTAATTTCTAAGTTATCACCAAGTCCTAGAATAATTGTTTTATTTCTAAATGTATTCTTTTTAGGAAGTGTTTCCTGGTTTTTAAAAGGAAGGTTTACATTGAAGAAAACAAAGTTCTCTTCATTTAGACCAATCGAATTTAGAAGATAGGGAATTGGTCTTAAGTTCTCGGTTTTAACAAAGTTCATTTTGTAGTCGTAGGGTAGCGGAGAAAAGAAATAAGCCGCTAGCGCAAAGCTCAAAGAAACTGTCATGAGTTTATTTAAGAATTTAACAGAATTCAAAAATAGAAAAGGAGTCCAGACAAGCAAAATAAAACCGAAGACAAATGAATATCTAAACTCGTAGCGCAAATAATAAATATTTAGAAAATGAGTAATAGCATACAAGGCTAAACCACCCGCAATTGACGGAAGAATAAAACTTAATTTGTATTTGCTCGGTCGATAGATTGCAATGCAGGCAGTGTCTAGAAAAAGTAAAATCCCCGCCGCCAATTCATAGCGCGACAAATGCATTGTAAGAATCAGGCTAACAATCAGTATTCCCCTACCGGCAAGATATTTCCATCTGAGTTTGGAATTTAAAAATCCGTAATGGAAAATGATATTGAAGAGCAATAGCCCCGAGCCTGTTCCTAGGATGAAAGAATCCGGTGTTTTGATATTTACATAGTAAAGAATTGCATGGCAAACGAATAAGGAAAGCGAAGAATAAAAAAAGATATCGTTGATTGGAAATGTCTTCGGAGTCGGTCTTTGACTTGCGTTATGCGCTTTAGGAATGATAGAAAAAAGCAAAAGCTCCAGCGTCATTACAAATACAAGCGGCATAAGATAATTTTCCGCTTTGATAACAATCGTCGGATTAAAAAAAGCATAAACGATATAACTTGTTCCGCCCGCCAAAAATCCCCAGAGTCTAAAGTTCTTTAACCGCGCAGCAAGCATCCCCGTTACAAAAGAATTGAGACTCGCGTAGAATAAAAAGATATCCGTATAAAAAATATAATCGACTTGCAGAAGCCCAGAAGAAAATCCATTGAGAGTAATCATCTCTGAAACCAATAAAGCAAGAACTGAGTATTCTAAGTAGAGTGCGCGGATTCCATGCATTAGCCGCTTGAGTAAAAGTCCGGCAAGGAAGGCGAGTCCTAATACTAATTTGGCAGCTTGAAAGAAAACGTCTTCGTTCTCTATTTGCTTAATTTCCTGGTAGGCATTTTTAAAAAAAAGCGATCCTAAAAACCCAAGGGAAAGGCATAGAATTATATTCGGTAGGATTCGAAGACCGAAAGAATTTGCAAAAAATCGTGTGCTGCTCTTGTTCATGGCTCTAACTACAAGACTTCTATTTTATTGGTTTTTTGGAACTAAAAAAATAAACTTAAGAGGGGAAATTGGTATTTTCTAGTAGGTCAATCTGAGGATTTTCCAAAGATTACCACCGATAAACACCGAGAGCACCGATAAAAGATTCGATAGGTCATCTATACTTCAATATTTATAATTTTGTTTGTATCCAAATCTTTTTTTATCGTGGAATCTGTGCTACTCCGTTGCTAATTCTTTAGCGTAAGGTGGATAATGCTATGGTTCATCGGTCGGTTTTCTACTTCAGAAAATCTCAATCATTTCTCACACAGCTTGTTTCTTGTGGGGTGGTGCGGTCGCTGTCTAGGTAGATTTGGCGAATTAGAAAGTCAAAAGAATCACGATTGGATTTGGTTCTTTCTTGTAAGCAGAAAAAGTAAATGGCGTCTGGAGTATCAATGAATACGCCGGCGTAAAATCGCTCACTCGATACTGTGGGGATAATAGCTGTATATCCAAGGTCAGTGGCTAATGGCTGTTCTACTTTTGAACTTCGAATATTCTTTCCTGGTATCCAAACATGAATGTCTTTTGTGGCTATTGGTAGATTTTCTTTCATTTCAAAATAAATACGCGAGGAAGTAAAGCTTAGATACCTTGGATTTTTCAAAATCATTTTTTTCCCAGAATGAAAAATGGGATGTGGGCTTGTAGAATTAAAGTGATAGGAAATATTTGAATTTCTATCATAGACTTGAAATGAATCCCAGAGTCCATCGAGGGAAAGAAAATCAGATTTGGTTCCATGTGTAAGCCCAGAAGAAATACTTTCATAGTTAGAAATAAAAAAGCACTTTGAGTTTTTAACCTTCGGATAATACAAATAAGTCTTCCAAACGCCGGAGCCGAGTTCAATGATAGGTGAATTTATATTATCCGGTAAACAAAGAGTATCCCCTCTGAGTGCAGAGGAGTCCAGCGTCTTTTTATCGGCAAAGCTATGGAATCGATTCTTCGGGATTTGATAGGACTTGTCTCTTACTCGATTGAATTCTTTTTGAAATTCGGAAACTAAATAGAAATTTTCTGTTTTAAAAAGAATCTCTCGATTGGAGTCTCTTGCATTGCTCGAATAATTGAATGAGCCGGATAATAATACTTTGCCGTCAACAATCATACTCTTATGATGAAGAAGCCCTCCTTCCGGAAAAGATTGGGTTTCTTCAATGTCTTCATTTCCATCTTTGTAAATTCCAGAACTGAGTCCGTAAAAATTATCTGCTAAATAAACTCCTTCGTCATCTACAGGAGAGTCGTATACGCCGGTCACTTGCACGCCGCGCTCGGTAGCTTTTTTAAGAGCATGACTCAAGACTGCATCATAGTGATCGAATATGAGATAGTCAATGGAGACTTTTGCGCTTTCTACTTTTTCAAGTAGTAAATCCTGACTTAGAAATCCATTGTCGGGCGATCCTATAAAAGAAATTCCGTTTGTATCAAGTATGGGTAGAGTCAAATTTTCATTTAAAAATTCCAGAGTGCGAGATCGATTTAGTGATTCTACGTCTAATTGTATGTAGCCGTTCCAGTCATTCGTCAAACCATAGCGCGAGAAATTTCCTGTTCCTGTGAACAAAGTCTTGTTATCCGCAAGGATTACTTTGATATGATGAAGTCCGGATTGCTTCCAAACCTTAATAGGAAACCCGCTTGCCTTTACGAGATCATAATTTTGGTCTTTGTCTCCGACGATTTCTACTTTTACTCCTCGGCCACTCGCTTCTTTTAATGCGGAAATGATTTTGGGGTGATTTAGAGAATACGCATAGACTTTTAAAGAGAATTTTGCATTTTCAATCAGAGTCAATATAGCTTGTAATACGTTTCTCTTTTTTTCTTCTTCTATGTATCGTCCCGGATAAGAGAAATAAGCCGTTACACTTCCTGTCGAATCTGAAAGTAAGCTGAGAAGTAAATTTTTATTCACTGGTTTATTTGTAGTGCAGGAGAATAATAGTATTAGTAAGAATACATTTGCTTTCAAAATATGACCCCCCCTTGCAGGAAGGCAGATGTGCCGTCGATAAGTATATCTTTGGATGTATAGAGTTTGGAGACATTGAACTGAATGAAAAATCCATCTGTATTTCGTCTATCGTATCGTAT
>Ga0075160_10001010_pt1 | contig 17331 bp, 17 predicted proteins | sample JI91814C2DNA_FD_70969 | JGI IMG/M metagenome (GOLD analysis project Ga0075160, IMG submission 70969) | Wastewater effluent complex algal communities from Wisconsin, to seasonally profile nutrient transformation and Carbon sequestration -... | ecosystem: Engineered > WWTP > Effluent > Algae... | reverse complement strand
GGGCATGGCGACTATCAGACTGATACGGGCAGCAAGGGCCGCAGAGACGGCCGGACGGGGCATAGATGGCGATCCTGAAGCTCGACCATGTCGTGAAGCGCTTTGGCGAATTCACGGCGGTCAACGATCTCTCGTTCGAAGTGCCCGAGGGTGGCATCTTCGGATTCCTTGGCGGCAACGGCGCGGGGAAAACCACTAGCCTGCGCATGGCGCTGGACATCATTCGTCCGACATCGGGCTCCATCGAAATTCTCGGTCGCAAGCCGGGGCGGGAGAACGCATCGCAGATCGGCTTCCTACCGGAAGAGCGCGGGCTTTATCGGCGGATGACCGTGCTGGACACCATCGTCTACTTCGGCCGGCTCAAGGGGATGGAGCAGGCGGCCGCGAAGAAGGAAGCGGAGCGGTTGATCGATCGCTTCGGGCTTTCCGAGTGGACCAAGTCGATGGTGGAGAAGCTCTCCAAGGGCATGTCGCAGAAGGTCCAGGTCGCGGCCGCGATGGTGAACAAGCCCCGCCTTCTCATCCTCGACGAACCTTTCTCAGGCCTTGATCCGGTGAACCAGAAGGTGCTGGAAGACCTGGTGCTCGAGATGGCAGAGGCCGGATCGACCGTCGTGTTCTCCACTCACATCATGCAGCACGCCGAACGCCTTACCGATCGCATCGTGCTCCTCGCGCGTGGGCGCAAGGTGTTCGAGGGCACGCAGGAAGAAGCGCGCGCGACGATGCCCGGACGGCTGCGCCTTGAATCGCAAGGCGATCCAGCCGGCCTGCCCGGCGTTGCCGCTGCGAAGCGCGGCGAGACCGACACGGGCTGGACAAGCTGGGAGATATCGCTGAGCCCCGGAACCGCGCCGGGCCACCTGCTGCAGGCGTGCACCGCGCAAGGCTTTACGTTGCGCGCGTTTGAGAGCCAGAAGCCCAGCCTGCACGATGTCTTCATCCACCTTGTCGGCGCCGAACAGGAGACCGTGCAATGAGGAACATCCTTCTCGTCGCCGCCCGCGAGTACAAGCAGATCGCCTCAACGCGTGGCTTCTGGGTCATGCTGCTGGTCTTGCCCGTGGTGATCGGCCTGTCACAGGTGGCGGGGCGCTTCTTCCGGCCGGCGCTGGAGTCCGCCTACGTCATCGTTGACGCCTCGGGCGATTTTGCCCCGGCCATCGAGCGGCGGCTGGAGATCAACTACCAACGCAGCGAGTTGTCCGCCCTGTCCGAATATGTGCAGCGGTGGAAGCTAGGCGCGGTGAAGCCCGACGCGCTGTGGGCGAAGGGCGATCGCTGGTTCTCTGATGACCAGGTGGATCAGTTCATCGCGGAAGGCGGCATCAAGGCCGCGGTGGAGATCGTCAAGCCGCATGCTCCGCCGGAGGCGTCCGCCTACGAGATCGACAAACGGAACAACATTCTGGCTCCCCTCCCCGCCGCTGTGCCGACGGATCGGGGACCCGATGCACTCAAGGAGGCGCTAGAGCCCTTCCTGCAGGACACGATCCCAACAAGCGATGGAGAGCGCCCGCTGTCTCTCGCAGTCTACATTCCGGCGGACATGGGCGAGGACTCGCCGGTGCGGATGTGGACGAACAGCGCGCCCAACGCGTCACTGGTGGACAATGTACGCAACGAGATCACACGCGTGATGCGGGCCAAGGCGCTTGAAGCCAGCGGGCTTGCGCCGGAGACAGCTGCGCAAATCCAGAGCCTGTCGCCGCCGCTGGTGCTCAGCGCTCCGCAGCAGGGAGCCGGACGCGAGCAGGTAGTGATCCGCTCCGTCCTTCCGCTGGCGATGGTCTACCTGCTGCTTGTGACCGTGATGACCACGGGATCGATGATGCTTCAGGGCGTGATCGAGGAGAAATCCAACAAGCTGCTGGAGTCGATCCTCGCCTCGGTTCACCCAAGCGAGTTGATGCACGGTAAGCTGCTCGGGCTGGGTGCGATCGGGCTCACAATTCTGGGCGTATGGGTTGGCGCGGCGGTAGGCGCAGCATTGTCGGTTCAGGGCGTGGTGGCGGACATCGTGAAGCCATCGCTGGCGGCGATCGAGCCGTGGATGTTCGCGGCCATGCTGTTCTACTTCGTGGCGGGATACCTGATCATCTCGATGCTCTATCTCGCCATCGGCGCGCTCTCGAACTCGCTACAGGATGCGCAGTCCTATCTGATGCCGGTGATCATGATCATCATGCTGCCGGTCGTGTTCATGATGGTGTCGGTGGCGCAGCAGCCCAATGGCGTGTTCCCCGTCGTGCTGTCGTGGATACCGCTCTACACGCCGTTCGCCATGCTGGCGCGGATGGGAGCCGGGGTCTCGATGATGGAGGTGATCGGCACGGGCGCGATGCTGGCGGCATTCGTGGTGATTGAGATGATCGTTCTCGGCCGCCTGTTCCAGGCGAGCTTGCTACGCACGGGCCAGCCGCCGAAGCTGGGCGGGTTCATTGCGATGATGTTCGGGAAGAACACCGCTTAAACGTAGGAGCCCGCGCGCTTCAGCACCTGCCCGCCCGTTTCCAGCTTGAAGCGGGCGATGCCTGCGCCTGACTGTGTGTTGACGCCGCCGAGGTCGAGTTCGTCGATACCGCGCGCTTTCAGGTCCTTCATTGCCTGCCAGAGAATGAGGTTGTGGGCGGAGAGTTTACGCCCCTCCTCGCTGGTCCAGCCGACGTGATAGGTGGCGCGGCGGCCGTGGATCAGGAACAGCATGCCGGCAGCCGGGTCGCGACCGCTGTCGACGCGATAGACGACGAGGCCGGCATTCTTGTCGCCCTTGGCGACGTAGACCTTGTGGCCCTGCCATAGCTCGGTGAGTTCGATCGGCATGGCGCGATAGCCGCGCTTCTGGCGCTGCTTCGCCTCGGCGTCGAGCAGCCAGCGATACTGCGCAGGCTTTGCGCCAGTCTTCTGCACCACGAGACCGGAGCGTTCAGCCTTCGACACCTTGTTGCGCCAGCTTGGCTCCATGGCGGCGCGCAGGTCTTCCTCTGACTTCGTGAGATCAATGAGCACGGTGGCGTCGCCCGTCATCACGCGGCTCATACCTTTGAGACCGGCGGCGGGGCCTTCGGCTTCGTCCGGCGTGAAGATCGCGAGGCGCGGCCAGCCGAGCGGGATATCCTTGCGGAGCCGACGATAGGTTTCGATCTTCTCTTCGGGTGTGACGTCGTCGCCCCAAACGGGACCGTAGGAACATACGGCGACGCGAACGATCATCGCAAAACGGCGGACCATGAACAGAGCCTGTGCGACGACGGAGCCATCCTTCCGCGTCACATAGGCTGTCACCATGTCGACGGATTTGTTCGGCGTGGTCAACGTGGCGGCGTAGGCCCAGTCCTGCTGATAGGCGTGCGGGCGCTTGGACAGCTCCTGGTCGTAGAGCTCCCAGGGAACGCTGTTCCATTCGATATGGAGGAGGGGCCGGTTCGTGGTCATTTGCCAAGAATTAGCGATTCCCGCTCCCAAATGGTGAACGACAAACAGGGACCATCCATGGCGCGCGCCAAGCTGCAGACAATCGCCGGCCACAAGCTGCCAGAGCCACGCATCACGCCGATGGCGATATGGCTGGGTTTCCTATGGGTCGGCTTGCCGATACTTGTCGCGGGCGGGTTGCTGGACCTGATCATGCAATTCGTATTCGGCATATGCACCGGGCTCTGGTGCTTCGTTCCGCGCTAGGCCACGCGATCCCGCCCTCAACTTGGCCTTCACACGATCACCATCGCGAGCTGGAGCCGACTTGATAGCATGCGCTGGACGAAGCGGCAGCCACCCGATAAGCGGCTTGGAGAAATGATTTGGTCTGCGTTGGCGGGGTAGCAGCGAATGACGAGGGCACGGCTGACTATCGCCGACGTGGTGCCAGACGGCGATACACAAAACCGACTGCGCGAAATCGGTTCCCTCGAAAAACTTGAGAGCGCTTGCGCCGAGTACAATGACAACATGCGCGTGATCGAGGACTATGTAAGCCGGGGACGCGACGTAGTCGGCGCCAGTGGCAATGAGGCTGCCTTCAGCGCCTTCGAGGACTTCGCGGTGGACGCCAATCTGTTGTTCAAGCGGCTCGTCAGGGATTGCGCGAATGCTTACCACGCCCAAGCCATGAGTGAACTCAGGTATCAGGACGAGATCGGCCGGCTGGACGAGCGGCAGCGCAACCTCGACAAGCTGCAAAAAGATATGGATGAAGACCGCAGCTTTGCTCAAGCGCAGCGACGCGACGCAGACCTCAGAACGCTCGAGCAAGACACCGACCGACGAGAAATGCGAGCGCACCTGGAGCAGACCCGAGACGCTCTGAACAAGACGTTCCAGGAAAAGGTAAGCCTGGATGGAAAGCTCAAGGCGCTGACCGCCGAGACCGAAACACTTATTCAGAGCGCGATCGAACAAACGGCCCGCAACGCTTCGATTATCGCGGTGATCGTCGGCCTTGGCCTCGCAGGTGTCGGATTTGTTCTCGGCTCCACCAGCAAATAAAGACCAAACCTGCTTCTGCCAGAGGCGGCAGGCGGTCTGATGGACCTTGTTATCCAGTTTGTGCTCGGCATTTGCACCGGGCTTTGGCGCTTCGTTCCAAGAATATAGGTCGGGAACCTAGCCACGCACTTCTCGCCACGCACCCAGCATTGCGGCTACCGAGCGATCCACATCTGACTCCGTCGTGTTCTCGTTCGTGACCGAGATCCGCATGATGGCCTTGCCACGCCAGGTGGCCCCCGCGACGAAGCATTCGCCGCTGGCCTGCACGCGGGCGATCACGGCCTGGGTCTGGGCGTCGCTGCCGAAGTGAACAGCGACCTGGTTGAGAACGACAGTGTTCATGATCTCGACGCCGGGCTCGGCGCCAAGCTTCTGCGCGAAGAGGCGCGCGAGAGCACAGTGTCGCGAGACCATATCGGCGACGCCCTGGCGGCCCAGCAGGCGGATCATCGCCCATGTCGCAAAGCCACGCGCGCGGCGGGAAAGTTCGGGCACGTAGTCGGCGGGCACGCGGTCCGCGCCGGCGGATGCGGGGAGATAGCTGGCGGCGATCTGCATGGCGCGCAGATGCGCTTCCCGATCACGCACGATGGCGTAGGCGCAATCGTAGGGTGTCTGCAGCCATTTGTGGCCATCGACGGACCATGAGTCCGCGAGGTCGAGCCCCTCGGCAAGCGCGCGATGCGTTTTCGTTGCGCGCGCCCACAGGCCGAACGCGCCGTCGATGTGCAGCCATGCGCCATGTGCGCGGGCGATGCGCGCGATTTCCACGAACGGATCAAATGCCCCGCTGTTGATGTGGCCAGCCTGGGCGATGATGATCGCCGGACCCTGCAGGTTCGCTATCGCCTCAGCAAGCGCGGCCGCCTCCATCGCGCCTTCGCGGTTGACCGCGACCTTCACGAGATTGCGCTCGCCGAATCCGAGATACTTCAGCCCGACGAAGATGGTGGAGTGCGCCTCCTCGCCGAGCACGATGGTGATCGGCGGCGCACCAGCCATGCCGTTCGCCTCAAGATCGTAGCCAGCGCGGCGCAGCACCGCGCTGCGCCCCGCGGCGAGGCAGGTGAAGCTCGCCATGGTGGCGCCCGTGACGAAGCCGACCGACGCCTCGCGTGGAAGGTGAAGAAGGTCGAGCAGCGCTGTCGCTGATGCGGTCTCGGCCGCGGCGGCGGCTGGCGTCGCAACGTGGTTGCCCGCATTCTGGCCCCAGATGGAAGTGAGCCAGTCTGCCGCTACACCAGTCGGGTTGCTGCCGCCCATGACCCATCCGAAAAAGCGCGGCGCGGTGATGGCGGCGAGGCCCGGCTCGGCAAGCTGGATCAACTCGCGGATGACCTGCTCGGGCTCGGCCGCTTGCGACAGGTCGAGCTGGAAGTCGCCCACCTGCTGCGCATAGGACGCGCTCGGCGCGTGATGACGGGACGCATCTTCTGCTCGGCGGCGCGCGGCGTGGGCCGCTATATCCGCGAAAAGTCTTTCGTAGTCCGCGCTCATTGCGACGGCATCCTTCGCCAGGTCAGGCAGGCTTTACAGCATCAGCCGGGAGGCAGCCGACGGGAACACGACAGGACGCGCCCGGCCTCCTAGGCGGCCGGGATCGGTTGCGCCGACGGCGTCGATTTGACGAGGGCGAGTTCTTCTTCCGTCATATCGGCGGGGATGTTCGCGAACAGCGGTGTCGAGAGATAGCGCTCGCCCGTGTCCGCCAGGATGGTCAGGATATTGGAGCCGGGCGGCGCGATCTTCGCAACTTCGAGCGCGCCGGCAAGATTGGCCCCCGACGTGATCCCGACGAATATACCTTCCTTCGCCGCGAGATCCTGGCTGGACTTCATGGCTTCCGCGTTCGTGATCGTGAGCACCTTGTGCACGCGACTGAAGTCCACCTCACCAGTGATCTTCGGAATGAAATCGGGCGACCAGCCCTGCATGGGGTGCGGCTTCCAGGCGGGGTGGCCTGTGGACGGCGTACCGTCGGGGTTGCGCGGTTGCGACTGACCGCTGGTAAGCATGGGCGCGTCAGCGGGCTCGCACACCACGAGCTTGGTGCGCGGGCTCTCCTTCGCCAGTACGCGCGCGACGCCGTTGAGCGTGCCGCCCGTACCGAAACCGGTGACGAAATAGTCGAGACCGATATCCTTGAAGTCGGCGATGATCTCAGGACCCGTCGTCTTCTCGTGATAGGCCGGGTTGGCGGGGTTCTCGAACTGGCGGGTGAGGAACCAGCCATGCGCCTTGGAGAGTTCGATCGCCTTGTTGATCGCACCGGTAGCGCGCTGGGCCGCCGGCGTGAGCAGCACCTTGGCGCCGAGGAAGCGCATCAGCTTGCGGCGTTCGACGGAGAAGCTTTCCGGCATGACGATGACGAGCGGATAGCCCTTGGCGGCGCACACCATGGCAAGGCCGATGCCGGTGTTACCCGAAGTCATCTCCACCACGGTCTGCCCAGGCTTCAGCTCGCCGGACCTTTCAGCGGCCTCGATGACGCCCAGCGCCAGGCGATCCTTGACCGAGCCGAGCGGGTTGAAGGCCTCGACCTTGACCCAGAGATTGACGCCTTCCGGCGCGAGCTTGTTGATCCGGACAACCGGCGTGCGGCCGACTGTTTCGATGATGCTGTTGTAGCGCGCCATGGCGTTCCCTCTAGGTCTGGCCCCTGTCGTGGCCTGTGTTGACTATAAGCTAGGTTGCCGAGATGTGGGAAAGTAGATTCCGGGACGCCGGAATTTCTGGCTGAAACGCCGGCTGGCCGGGAATCGCCGGACCTGACAGGGTGCGCCATGGCCAAATCAACTACTGCTTTTGTCTGCCAGTCCTGCGGAACCGCCCATGCGAAATGGTCCGGCAAGTGCGAGGGCTGTGGGGCGTGGAATACGCTGGTTGAGGAATCCGTAGCGTCCCCGCCGGGCGGACTGGCGGCCCCCGCATCGGGGACGAAGACGCGCGCGGGAACCGTGGAATTCTCGCCGCTCGATTCCAGCGATCCGCCGCCGCCGCGCCTGTCGACGGGCATAGATGAACTGGACCGAGTGTTCGGCGGCGGCATTGCGCGCTCTTCAGCCGTTCTCGTGGGCGGCGATCCGGGGATCGGCAAATCGACGCTGCTGCTTCAGGCGGCCGCCGCGATGGCGAAGGCCGGGACCAAGGCGATCTACATTTCGGGTGAAGAAGCGATCTCGCAGATACAGGGACGCGCGCGGCGGCTTGGCGTGTCATCAGCGCCGGTCCAGCTAGCGGCCGAGACAGACCTGCGTTCGATCCTGAAGGCGCTGAAGGCGTCTGCGCCGGAAGTGGTGGTGATCGACAGCGTGCAGACGCTGTGGTCCGACAGTCTCGAGGCGGCTCCTGGCTCTGTGGGACAGGTGCGGGCGTGTGCGCAGGAGCTGACGCGCTTTGCGAAGAAGACCGGCGCGGCTGTGATCCTGGTTGGCCACGTCACAAAGGATGGACAGATCGCAGGCCCGCGTGTGCTGGAGCACATGGTGGATGCGGTGTTTTATTTCGAGGGCGAGCGCGGACACCAGTTCCGCATCCTCCGCTCGGTGAAGAACCGTTTTGGTCCGACAGACGAAATCGGCGTGTTCGAGATGGGCGAAGGTGGCCTCATGCCCTCGCGCGATCCGTCCTCCCTATTCCTCGCCGGGGCTGAGGCCGAGACATCCGGCCGCGCGGTGTTTGCGGCGATGGAAGGCTCGCGGCCGGTGCTGTCCGAAGTGCAGGCCCTGGCCGGGCCGGAGTCGGCGGGCAGTCCGCGCCGGTCTGTGGTGGGCTGGGACGGTCCGCGGTTGTCGATGCTGCTGGCCGTGTTCGATGCGCGCTGTGGCCTGCGATTCGGGATGCGGGACGTCTATCTCAGCGTCACGGGCGGCTACCGTATTGCTGAGCCTGCAGGGGATCTGGCGGCGGCGGCGGCGCTGGCCTCCGCGCTGATCGATCGGCCCTTCCCGGCCGGATCGGTGTTTTTCGGCGAAGTGGCGCTTTCCGGGGCGATCAGGCCGGTCGGCCGGATCGAGCCGCGCCTGAAGGAAGCAGCAAGGTTGGGATTCACAAGGGCTTTTGCGCCCCCGGGGGCGCCAGATACGGTCGACGGGATGGCCGTCCATGCGGTAACGAAGCTGCAGGACCTCGTCGATGTGCTCGGCGGGGGGGCGGAGTAGAGGGCCAGTTGCATGCCACCCTGGGTGTTCGACGTAGTCGTGGTCGCGGTGATCCTGCTGTCGGCGGTGATGTCTGTTGGCCGGGGACTGATTCGCGAGGCGTTTTCCGTCATCGCCTTTACCATTGGCGGGCTTTCGGCCTGGCTGTGCATCAAGCTGTTCCAGGCTCCCCTGCAGCAGATGATTGCGCCCGACGACCCCAAGTCCATGATTCCGGGGCTGATCCTGTTCCTGGTGGGCTTCCTGGCGGCCTATGGCATCGCCGCTTTCCTGGGCCAGCGTCTGTCCAAGCTGATCCACGCAGCACCCGAGATTGGCGCGCTGGACCGAATCGCGGGGGCGGGGTTTGGCGTCGTTCGTGGCCTTCTGGCAGTCGTCCTGTTCCTGCTGCTGATGCACCAGATGGTTCGGCCGGGCGAGGAACCGCCGGAAATCGCCAAGAGCCAGTCCTATCCCATCCTCAATGAAGCAGCCGGATGGGTGGGAGATGGCTTGACCACGGTCATCGAGTTCTTCACTGGTCCGGCCATGCCGCCGGCGACGGCGGAGCCGGCAGCGCAGTAAACCCATAGGGAGGCCGGATTGGCCAAACCTGATCAGTTGCACAGCGCGTTTTCTGGCGCGGACTGCGACGATGATTTCCGTCCGGGTGGGAAGGACGGCTACAGACACCGCAGCATGGGCCACAAGTGCGGTGTGTTCGGCGTCTTTGGACGGGACGACGCCGCCGTACTTACCGCGCTGGGACTGCATGCCCTGCAGCATCGCGGACAGGAAGCCTGCGGCATTGTGACCTTCGACGCCAAGGGCGGCGCATTCCGCTCCGAGCGGCACATGGGCCTGGTGGGTGACAACTTCTCCGAGGAGGCCGGCGCGATTTCCCGCCTGCCCGGCCGCAACGCCATCGGCCACAACCGATATTCCACGTCAGGCCGCGTGGTCCTCCGCAACATTCAGCCGATCTATGGCGATCTTGCGCATGGCGGGCTCGCCGTGGCGCACAACGGCAATCTCACAAACGCCCGCGCGATCCATCGCGAGCTGGTGCAGAACGGCGCGATCTTCCAGTCGACCATGGACACCGAGGTCGTGCTGCAGCTGACGGCGCGTTCGCAGCGCAACCGGATCGAGGATCGGTTCATCGATGCGCTTCGGCAGCTGGACGGCGGCTACGCATTCGTGGCGCTGACCAACGACAGGATGATCGGCGCGCGTGATCCGTGGGGACTGCGTCCGCTGGTGCTGGGCGAGATCGATGGCGCGCCAGTGCTGTGTTCGGAGACCTGCGCGCTCGATGCGATCGGAGCGAGCTTCGTGCGCAATATTGAGGCGGGCGAAGTCGTGGTGATCACCGATACGGGCGTCGAGAGCCTGACGCCCTTCCCCGCGATGCGCGCAACACCGTGCGTGTTCGAATATGTCTACTTCGCGCGGCCTGACTCCATCATGCACGGCCAGAGCGTTTACGAGACGCGGCAGAATTTCGGACGCGTCCTCGCGCGTGAATCGCATGTGGACGCCGATCTGATCTGCCCGGTGCCCGACGGCGGCAACCCTGCAGCGCTGGGCTATGCGGAAGCTTCAGGCATTCCGTTCGGCTTTGGCATCATCCGCAATCACTATGTCGGCCGCACCTTCATCCAGCCGACGCAGACGGGGCGGCAGAAGTCGATCTCGCGCAAGCACGCGGCGAACAAGCCGATCCTTGAAGGCAAGCGCGTTGTGCTGGTGGACGACTCGATCGTGCGCGGGAACACGTCGCAGCGCATCGTGCAGATGATCCGCGATGCGGGAGCGGCCGAGATCCATTTCCGCGTTGCGAGCCCGCCGATCAAGCATCCGGATTTCTACGGCATCGACATGCCCTCGAAGGACGAACTGATCGCATCGTCCATGACGATCGACCAGATGAAGCGCTACCTTAAAGTGGACTCGCTTTCCTTCATCTCCCTGCCCGGCTTCTACGAGGCGCTGGGACAGGGCAAACGCAACGACGCTGCGCCGCAGTTTGCCGACCATTGCTTCACAGGCGATTATCCGACGCGCCTGGTCGACCGCGATCACGACATGGCGTCGAAGGAACAGCAGCTGTCGCTGCTGGACGATTGAGAGACGATGACCAACCAACGCATCATCCTTGTCACCGGCGCATCCAAGGGCATTGGGCGCGCAGCCGCCCTGGAGCTGGCGAAGGCCGGCAATCATGTGATTGCGGTGGCGCGGTCGGAGAAGGCGCTGACGTCGCTGGATGATGAAATCCTGGCGGCGACCAATCGCAATGCGACGCTGATCCCGATGGACCTTCGCGACATGGCGGCGATCGACCGGCTGGCCGGCGCGCTGCTGGAGCGGTTTGGGCGGCTGGATGGATTGCTGGGCAACGCCGGCGTGCTGGGCACGCTGGGTCCGCTGGAGACGATTTCGCCGGCGGCATTCACCGAGACGATGGAGATCAACTTCACCGCGAATTGGCGGCTGATCCGCGCGACGCATCCGCTGCTGCGGATGAGCGAGGCGGGACGCGCGCTGTTTGTGACGACGGGGATCGTGCCCCGCCCGCGCGCATTCTGGGGCGTCTATGGGGCGAGCAAGGCGGCGCTGGAGACGATGATCGCCTGCTATGCCGACGAGATCGAGAAGACGCCGATCCGCGTAAACCTGTTCGACCCGGGCGCTGTACGCACCGAGATGCGCTTCAAGGCGATGCCGGGCGAAGACCCGCTGACCCTGCCAACGGCGCAGGAAGTGGCGGCGACCCTGCCGCAATATTTCGAGCCGGGCTTTGCGCTGCACGGACAGCGCATCGTTTTCGCGCGGCGGCCGCGGGGTTAGCGCGCCGCGCTGCCAGGCAGGCGCTCGGCGGTCCGGATATCAGGCCTTGTCGGCGAACGGGTTCTTGCCCTGCTTCAGCACCAGACGGATAGGCACGCCGGGAAGGTCGAAGGCTTCGCGCAGTTCGTTGATGAGATACCGCTTGTAGGTCTCGGGCATCATTTCGGCGCGGCTGGCCATGAGCACGAACGTGGGTGGGCGGGTTTTCATCTGCGCCATGTAGCGCGGCTTAATGCGCTTACCCTCGGGGGCTGGCGGCGGGTGCTTCTGGGTGACGTAGCTGAGCCAGTCGTTCAGATCGCGCGTCTTGATGCGGGCGGACCAGTCCTTGTGAACCTTGAGGCAGGCGTCCATCAGCTTGTCGAGGTTGCGGCCATTGAGACCGGAGACGGGGACGACGGGCGTACCCTTCGCATGCGGGAGGTGGGCCTCAGCCTGGTGTTCCATTTCCTTGCGCGCTTCGGCGGGCGTCTCGACCGCATCCCATTTGGTGATGGCGTAGACGAGGCCGCGGCCTTCGCGCAGGACGAGGTTGGCGATCTGGACGTCCTGTTTCTCGAAGGCGTCCTTCGGGTCCATCACGAGGACAACGACATCGGCGAAGCGGATGGAGTGCGTCGTTTCCATCGTGGACGCGCGCTCAAGCTTTTCCTGCACCTTGGCCCGCTTGCGCAGGCCGGCGGTGTCGACGAGGCGGATTTCGCGGTCGCGCCACTTCCAGGCGACGGTGACGCTGTCGCGCGTGATGCCGGCTTCGGGGCCGGTGATGAAGCGATCATCGCCGAGGATGCCGTTGAGCAGCGTGGACTTGCCGGCGTTGGGACGGCCGACGAAGGCGATGCGGATCGGCTTGGTCGGATCGACCGGCGGGGCGTCGACATCCGGGTCGAAGGGTTCGTCGTCCACGATCACCGGATCGGAATAGTCGAGGCCAGACACGTTCTGGCTTTCGGCGACCTTCTGTTCGGCCTGGCGGAGCAGTTCGTAGAGGTCGGACATGCCCTCGCCGTGTTCGGCGGACAGCGGCGCAGGATCGCCGAGGCCGAGGCGCCAGGCTTCCAGCAGGCCTTCATCGCCCTGCTTCCCCTCGCACTTGTTGGCGGCCAGGATGACGGGCTTGTCCGACTTGCGCAGGAGCTGGGCGAAGCGTTCGTCGAGCGACGTTACGCCGACGCGCGCGTCGTACAGGAAGATGCAGACGTCGGCTTCCTGGATCGCGATCTCGGTCTGGCGACGCATGCGCGCTTCCAGCGACGTGTCATTCACGTCCTCGAAGCCGGCCGTGTCGATCAACTTCATATCGATGTCGCCAAGGCGGCCGGGGGCCTCCTTGCGATCTCGCGTTACACCCGGTTGGTCGTCAACGATCGCGATCTTGCGCCCTGCAAGGCGGTTGAACAGCGTGGACTTGCCGACATTCGGGCGACCGACGATGGCCACCGTCAGCGTCATAACAGTACTCCAGAGCCGGACGCCCGGCTTATTTGATCGCGATCAGGGTCGCGCTGTCCGTGAGGACGAAGACCTTGCCGGCGGCGGCGATGGGCTCGATGTAGATGCCCTGCCCCACCTTCAGCTCGGATACGGTTTCACCATTCTGCGGCGAGAGAGCGATGACATCGCCCTCGGATGAGACAACCACGAGCCGGCCTTCGGCCAGCAGCGGGCCGGTCCACACGATGCGGTTTTCGCGGTTGCCGTCCTTGAATTCCGGGAGGTCGCGCGTCCAGGCGATCTTGCCGTCGATCTTGTTGAGGGCGGCGACCTTGCCGTTGACGCCGACGACGAAGAGATAGTCTCCGCCGATGACCGGACCCTGGCGCGAACCGAACGTGCGGCTCCAGATGCGGGCGCCCGTGCGGGCGTCGATCGCGGTGAGAATGCCCGAGTGGCTGGCGGCGTAGACGATGCCGTCCTGCATGGTGGGCTTGCCGGCGATGTCGTTGATGACCGAGAGCGGCGTGTAGCGGCCCGTGGACGTCAGCGTGTCGGCCCAGAGGCGGCGGCCGTTGGCAGGCAGGTAGGCGATCAACTCGCCGGAGGAGTAGCCGACCACCAGAATGTCCTGGCTGACGGCGGGGCTGGGCGAGGACAGGACGCGCGCGGATTCGGCGATGGCCTGGTCGTTCCAGATGATCTCGCCGTTCTCTGTGTCGATGGCGTAGAAATCATTGTTGGTGGAAGTGAGGAAGGCGCGCGTGCCCAGGATAGCGGGCGAAGAAGACAGCGGGCTGTCGGTCGCGCGGCGCCAGATTTCCTTGCCATCGGTTAGGCTCAGCGCCGTGACGTAGCCGAAGCCCGAGGCGACGATCAGCTTGTCGCCAGTGATGGCGAGGCCGCCGCCGACGGAGAACTCGTCCCACTGCGGGTTGGCGGCCTTGAGGCGGTTTTCCCATACGCGGCGGCCTGTGGCGACGTCGAAGGCGGAAACGCGCTGGGCGGCGTCGATCACGTAGATACGGCCGTCCTTGACGACGGGAGCGGCGACGATGCGCTTCTGCTCGCTGGAGCCTTCGCCGACGCCGGTGCGCCAGGCTTCGCGGAATTCAGGCGCGGCGGAGACAACGCCGGGCAGCTTGGACGCGTTGGCGCCGGCCTGGGTCCAGTCTGCATTGGCCGAGCCGGCGGGCAGCGCGATGACGGCGGAAGCAAGCACCGGATCCGGCGTCATGTTCTCCTGGAACGGGTTGATCGTGATGCGGGCGGCCTTCTCCTCCTCGGAGAGAATGACGGGGCCGTTTCCGCACGCGGCGAGCAGGCCCGCAATCGGCACAGCAAGGAAAAGAGTACGCATCACTGGGAACATCACTGGCACCTTGACTGGCGACATTACGGAGCCGGCGCGGGCGCGGGCTGTGCCGGAGCGGCGGGCGTGGGAGCGGCAGGCGCGGGAGTGGGCGTAGCAGGCGCGGGGACAGGAGCGGCCGGCGTCGGCGCGTCGAGATTGACCTCGCGCTGGGGCAGCGTGGAGAGGGCGTAGCCGATACGGTTCTGCATCGCGCGCGGCGCGTCGAGCTTGGCCGCGAGACCCTCGAAGAGTTCGCGTGCGCGTTCGGTGTCACCATTGGCCAGCGCCTTCACGGCGACAAGTTCGGTGGCGAGGCGCGAGATCTGGTTGTCCTTGTCGATCAGCGGCTTCAGCGTGGCCTCGAGATCCGCGAGCGAGGCGGTGTCGGCCTTGAGGTAACCGAGCTTGAGAACAGCGAGATCTCCGAGGATGCCGGTGTCGGCCGCGGCGGCGCGCTTGAGGTGGCCCTCGATCGCGACGGGATCGTCGGTCAGCTGTTTCTCGACGCCGGCGAGCATGTGGCCAGCGAGGACGGCAAAGCCGGTCTTGTCGTTGGTAAGTTCGGTGAAGCGCGCGCGCGCAGTTGCGAGATCCCCCGCTTCGCCCGCGACGAAGGCGGCGTCATAGGTCTTGGCGGAGCGGGCGATTTCGTCCGCGCGCATGCCGCGCATGATCTCGAATACCGCGACGCCGATGACCAGTGTGGCGACGAGGCCATAGACCACCCACTGCCAACGCTTCCACAGGCTGGCGAGGGTTTCCTCGCGCAGGCTCTGGTTCACTTCCTGAAAGACATCGTTCACGCGCGGGGGTGCTCCAAAAGGAACGGCAACTTAGCCGGGAGCGCATCCCCCGGCAATTCAACAAAGCCGTTGGGATTATGGCCCTTTTTTGAGGGTGTAGGTCTCTTTTTCCCCCGGGAAGGCGCGGGAGCGCACATCCGAGGCGAATCCATCCACAGCCTTCCCGATCTCGCCCTTCAGATCGGCATAGCGGCGGACGAATTTGGGGGTCCATTCGAACATGCCCAGAAGGTCGTCGGTGACGAGGATCTGGCCGTCGCAGGCGGCAGAAGCGCCGATTCCAACGGTGGGACAGCGGACCTGGGCTGTGATTTCGGCAGCGAGATCCTCTGCCACCCCCTCGATTACCATGGCGAAGCAGCCGGCCTGGTCGGCGGCGAGGGCTTCGGAAATGACGCGGGAGCGCTCGGCGTCGGTGCGGCCCTTGGCCTTGAAGCCGCCGTCGACATTGGTGGCCTGCGGGCGGAGGCCAACGTGGGCCATGACAGGGATGCCGCGCTCCACGAGGTAACGGACGGTGGCGGCGGCGTATTCGCCTGCCTCGATCTTCACGGCCTGACAGCCGGTTTCCTTCATGACGCGGGAGGCGTTCATGAACGCCTGCTCGACGCTGGCCTCGTACGAACCGAAGGGCATGTCGACGACGACGAAGGCCTGCTTCGAGGTACGCATCACGGCCTGGCCGTGCAGGATCATCATCTCGAGCGTGACGCCGACCGTGGTGGGCAGGCCGTGGACGACCATGCCGACGCTATCGCCGACGAGCAGGAGATCGCAGCGACCATCCAGCAGCTCGGCCATGGGGGCGGTGTAGGCCGTGAGGCAAACCAGCGGCGTCGCCCCCTTGGCGGCGGCGATGTCGCGGACCGTCTTTCGGCGGGACTGGACCTGGGCGGACATGGGGGAGGCGTCCTTTGGCAACTGGCGCTGCATAGGCCGCATGGACGCTGGGCGCAACGAAAAGCGGCGGTCGGGGCCCGCCCGACATGGTGAATCCGCCAGCCCGACCCCGGCTTGGTTTGCTGTGCGTGACGGGGGACCGGTGCAGCCCCTGCACGGCTATTTCAGCAGCACATTCGCGCCGAACAGGTCTCCGTGGAGCTGGTAGACCAGCAGCAGATAGAGCGCGATGCCGATCGCGATGGAGAGGAGGTCGCCGAGGACGTTAGGGTGGGCAGCGGCCGCGCCCATGTCTCCGCGACGCTTCACCACGATCCGATCGAGCACGCCAAAGACGAGAAACGAGCCGAACAGGATGAGCGAGGCGAGGTCCCAGTTCACCAGCAGGTGGGCGAACGCCCAGAGCTTCACGGCCGCAAGCATCGGGTGCTTGACGGCCTTCTTGATGAAGCCGATGGGGCGCATGTAGGCGGCGACAATGAGGATCATCGCCGGCAGCATCAGCGCCATGGTGACGTGACGCCGCCAGTCTGGCGGGGTGTCAAAGTTGAACCAGGTCGGCTTGATGTAGGCATAGCCCCAGATCATCGCGACGAAGCCGGCGATGCTGAGCAGCGAGTAGAGACCCATGTAGGGGCCGCGCCCCATGCGGAGCGCGATGTCGCCCTCCCCGCGCGTACGGAAGGCGCTGAACAGATGGGCGCCGAAGAAGACGACCAGGCCGCCGAAGAAGGCCGGGAAATACCAGACTTCCATGTTTGATCCCCTTGTCCGTGCTCCCGCCCCGGGGCGGACAAGAGCAAAGCTGGGGCGCGCAGGCAATCGCAAGTATTGGGTAGGGCCGCAACGTCAGGCCCGGCGCTTAGCGCTCCTGCGCCGCCACGGCGAGCCCCAGGAACCCTAGGCCGACGGCAAGGGCCGCAACGATCATGAAGGCGGGGCTCGACACGTCCGGCGCGGCGCTGGTCTGCAGGGCGCTGGAAACGCCGGGCCACCATCCTGTCAGCTTGGGCAGATGCGGCGCCATTTCCATGATGCCGGCCAGGGCCGCCCCGAAACCAGCCATGCCGGCGCCGTAGATGATGGTGCGACGGAAACTCATGCCCGAATTGGCTTTTTCAAGAACCCGTGCCGTGAAGCCATTGTCCCGGATTGCGGATTCTTCGGCGGCGAACATCCGCTCGAGCCCATCGTCGCCGGGCTCTTCGGGCCACTCGGGAGGTTGTTTGGACATGCCGGACTCCTCGAACATCACTCTCTCACGCGGACTGATAGGCGGCCAGCGCCTTCTGTAGTTTGGCCCTGCCCCGCAATACCCACGACTTCACAGAACCAAGCGGCGCCTCCATCGCCAACG
>Ga0075160_10001007_pt1 | contig 17348 bp, 10 predicted proteins | sample JI91814C2DNA_FD_70969 | JGI IMG/M metagenome (GOLD analysis project Ga0075160, IMG submission 70969) | Wastewater effluent complex algal communities from Wisconsin, to seasonally profile nutrient transformation and Carbon sequestration -... | ecosystem: Engineered > WWTP > Effluent > Algae... | reverse complement strand
TCCTTCCCGGCTATGAACAGAAATTTCTCCATTCATGAGTTGAATCATTTTTTTTACAATGGTTAAACCAAGACCCGTGCCACCATATATATTGTGATCTTGTCCTTCTCTTTGAGAAAATGCTTCAAAGATTTTACCATGATCTTTTTCTGGAATTCCAATTCCAGTATCTTCAATCTTTATCGTTAAATCAATATTATCCTCTGTAGTATTGATAGAAATTACGGTAACGGATACTTTGATACATCCCTTCTCTGTAAATTTTACAGCGTTGCCTATTAAGTTTAGTAGAACCTGTCTGAGACGCATTTCATCAAGCAAAAGTAAACTCGGTATATTCTCTTCCATTTCTAATAGGAACTCAATTTTTTTCTCTGTCATCTTCTGAGAGAAAATGACTTTCATCTCGTCAAAGATTTTTTCCAATCGAATCGGGATGAGATTCAATTCAATTTTTCCTGATTCGATTTTAGATAAATCTAAAACGTCATTGATTAATTTCAGCAAAACTCTTCCACTCATACTGATCGAATTGGCAATATGCTTTAATTTTTCATCTTGCATTCTTTCACTGAGAATATCTCCAAATCCTAAGATCGCATTCATCGGAGTTCTAATTTCATGACTCATATTTGCAAGAAACTCACTCTTTGCTTTATTTGCTCGGTCTGCCATTTCCCTTGCATTCTCAGCATCTTCCTTTGCCTTGATAATCATATTCTGAAAATTTTGTCTTTCCGTAATATCTCTAAAACTTGCTACAGCGCCATACATATCATTATCCTTATTAAATAAGGGAACCGAATGAACGGAAAGCCATTTCTTTATTCCTTCTCTATCAATGATTCCATGCTCAATAGGACCCACTTCTCTTCGTTCCCGCATAGCTACGGCTAATGGCATATTCTCTTCCGGAAATGTGTTGCCTTCAGAATCAATTTGAAACCATTCTTTTGAATTAAAATAACGACCGGTAATTGAATCTTCTTTGATGTCTAAGATTTTTGCTGCACCTTGATTTGCATAAATGATTTCTCCTCGGAGGTTAACTTCAACTAGCCCCTCAGGAATTGATTCTAATATTTCAGTCAGCTTATTTCTTGTTTCTTTTAGAGAAATTTCGGTAAGTTTCAAGTCAGTAATATCACTAACTAAAACAAGAAATCCTTTTACTTTATTGTCTACAATATCGGGTATGTATTGAATCCAAGTATAACCAATCTTATCCGTTGGTGCTCTCTCAAATTGTTGTTTTTCGCCCTTTAAAACATTGTCTATAAATGGTTTGTTCTTATGAAAAATTTCTTTACCTAATAAATCTTCCATTGTATAACCTATGATTTCCTCTGATGATTTGCCAAACCACTCTTGATAGGCTTGATTGGCAAAGGCACATCTGAGATCTGTAGTCCAGTATCCAACCATTCCGGGTATGGTATCTGTTACTTTCTGAATAAAGGAACTTTGCTCGATTAGCCGCTGTTCCATTTCTTTCAAAGGAGTTATATCTTTTCCGAGAGATATATACTCATATGCCATTCCCTTTGCGTCTTGAAAGGGAACGATAGTCGCGCTTAACCAATAATAAGAACCATCACTGGCTTTGTTTTTAATTTCACCCTTCCATACATTTCCGGATAAAATTGTATTCCACATTTCTTGAAAGAATTCAGGAGAATGATTTTTTGAATCAACAATACGATGTGTCTTTCCTACTAACTCTTCCTGAGAATACTTTGATATACGACAAAAATTTTCATTGGCAAATTTTATTATACCGCTCTCGTCTGTAATTGCAACAATTGCATGTTCATTTATAGCTAATTCCAGATTATTTACTTTGGCAAGAGATTCTTCCAACTCAATATAGGCATGTCTTTTCTTTGTTACGTCAATTCCTAGGCATTGAATTTCGGTGAGATTTCCACTCATGTCTTTAATTGAATTAAACTCCCATTCAGAATATAAAATTCCTCCACCCGGCAAAGGCTTCTTCAAAGAAACATAAAAAGATTTTTCCGGAGATTCTATACAATTTCGAACTGTATTAAAGCATTTACCATGATCTTCTTCGATGATATGTGTAAGAGCGTCTGTCCCTATAATGCCTGATTGAGTAGAGCCAAATATATCGCAAAAGTATTTGTTGGCAAATGTGTATTTGCCTTGTAAATCAGTTCTAACAATAAATACAGACTGACTACTCAGTAATGCTTCATATTTGTAAGATGCTTGAAAAAGTTCATCTTCCGAGTGAGCGAGTAAGTTAACTTGCTCTTCTTTTTCCTTAAGCTTAATCCGAATCTCTAAGAGGTTAATAACGCTTTTGCTCAAAATAGCTAGAGCGTTTAATTGTTGTTTGCTCAATTCCTTTGGCTTATGATCTATTACACAAAGCGTTCCAATTGGAAATCCCTCTGGACTCAAAAGAGGTGAGCCTGCATAGAAACGAACATGCGGATCATTTATGGATAATGGATTATCCATAAAACGTTCATCTTGAAGTGAATCGGTTACGACAAACACATCTTTACCAAGAATTGCATGCGCACAAAAAGCAATGTCCCTACTTGTCTCAATTGCATCGAGTCCAACTTTTGATTTAAACCATTGCCTATCACGATCGACCAGACTGATGAGCGCAATAGGAGTATCGCAAATAAAAGCCGCGAGTCGTGTTAATTCATCGTATTCCTTTTCTTCAAGCGTGTCTAGAACATTGTAGTCAAATAATTTGGCTAGTCGCTCTGGTTCATTTTCAGGAATCTCTGCCGATTTCATAATTCTATTTTTTTATATCGAACAAGCTGTGACAATAAAATAAAAGTTTATAAATATTGATAGGAACTTTTTATCATTGCACTTTAGAAATGCAGTTCGGTAAAGTTGAGCCCTGTCAAGTTTACATGAACTCTTTTTCGTAATAAATTGAGACTAATATTTATTAGCTGTAAGCTTCAAGACAACACAAAGATATTTCCTTTGAATGGAGAATGGCAAAATCGAATTGGATTTGAAAAGGCTCTAAAGCTGCAAGAAAGTCTGGTGCAAGATAATTTCTCTTGACAAACCTGAAAGAAAAAAGAAATTTATTAGGAAAGGTATAGCAATGAATCAAACCATAATTGAAAGTCCTAAAATATCCTATTTTGAAACAATGTTAAAACGTTATGTGGCATCTACTCCATGTCTACAAGCTGTATTTGCGGTAAATGATGATATACTTTTAGAACACGGAAAAGAAATTCATCCCCGTTCGATTCTTTTACAAATGATAGAAGACTTAAAAAAATTTGACCTATTAGCAAGTCTTCTTGCCGGTCAAATCCGATTTAGCAAAGTAAAGACAATAGAAAAGGACAATCAAAAATACGATATATATACCTACTCGATTGAAAAAAATAAAAATGTTTTCCGTTCTATCTTTCTAATTTCTTCTGATCAAGTTCCTCTCGAATCTAATTTTAAACCTCTCAACGACTTAGTTCAAAATTATTATATGAACCTGCCAAAGAAAAAAGATTATCAGGTCATTGATACCTACTCCGATTTTTTAGAAAAAATCATTGGAGACATAGATCACCTATTTACTTCCAAAGAAGAGGTCGGTGTAGTCTCTCATTTTCATATTCAGGACTTACGCAATTATTATAAGAATATGAGTCAGCAGTATACAGAAGAAATTCACTCCCAAATCAAGACAGGAATTCTTCGCCACCTTAAAAAAGGTGACCAACTCTATCGAGTCAACCAGAGATCCTATATTACTTATTCTCATCATTGCGATGTGGATAAAGTCAAATCCCGCTTTAGCGATATTTTCTTTCAATTGAATACTCTCATTATCCGCTACCAACTATCGTTTCATCAAATAGATTCTACTAGCTTTAAAAAACGAGATTTTTGGGATAAAATTATTTCAGGCACCTGAAGATTGGATAGCCACTGAGTCACAGAGATAATTCAAGAGAACCAAAACTCTTTCAATCGACGCATAGGAATAAAATCTCAGAAATCCCATAACCCCTTGGCAAAACATACTGACTAGTTACAAATATTTCCTTATTTAAAAATCTTCTTGCAGAATCGAAAAATGAAATCATATTTGAGAAATGCGTTATTTTAGACTAATTTTCCTTTTGTTTATTTTCCTTCATTGTAAAAACACAAACAACTCTACGGTTTACCCACTCAATGGAGAATGGCAGTATCGAACTGGATTTGATATTGAATGGCTTTCTGATTCAGGAAAAGAATCCGATTGGAAAAAGATTTCTCTTCCAAAGAACTTAACTGCCGAACTAAAACTAAATTCGTATACAGGGTATATCACGGTTAGACGCGAGCTTCCGAGTGAACTCAATCTTTTCTTAAAGCAGGGAAAGCCTCTTGCTATCAATTCCGGCAGAGTGTTGGATGTATCCTATTTTTATTTTAACAAAACTCTCATAGGACAGCTAGGCTCTTCTGATCCATATACTTCGGGTGCGATGCGTCCTTTTTTAAAAGATATTCCTTTTACTGATTTGAATTACGAAAAGAATTATCTGACAATCGTTCTCTATACGAATAATGGTAATTATCCACTTCAATTCATGGATACGATTGAAGTTGGAGAATCCGATAGTATCTATACATCTTATACAAAAAAAGAAAATCTTGCCTTCTTCTTTATCGCTATCTATATAGCGGTCGGTCTCTATCATATTCTACTTGCAAATAAAAGGCGAAAAGATTTACACAATTTGTATTTTGGCTTATTCTGCTTATGCGTTTGCATTCATTTCTTCATTGCGAATACATTTTCGAGAGATGCAATTTTTCAGGATTCAGTGACTTTACATAGAAAATTAGAACATATTTTTATGTTTCCACTCACACCAGGTCTTCTTTTATTTTTAACTCAATTCTTTGACAAAAAGAATACTAAAATCGCTAAAGGTTTCGCTCTATTTTCCGCACTTCTAATTGTGGTTACTCTTATTTTTCCTCTACCTGCTATGCGAATTTGCTCTTTACTCTGGCAAGTTGGAAATATATTTCTTGTCCCTTATATGGTTTATTATTTGATTATGCAAATCAGAAAAGGAAATCGAGAAGCAGTTTATTTAATTGTAGGATTAATCATCTTAGGAATTGGACTGGCTTTAGATATTTCTACCTCTCGCGGATTAATCCATACTCCGCATGTTTCGAGCTTTGCATTCTTACTATTCATCATGGGCATTGCGGGGATAATGGCAAATAGATTCATGCAAGTGACCAATGAAGTAGAATCTTTAAACGAAGAACTAGAAAAAAAAGTAGAAGATAGAACAAAAGAATTAAGAGAAAGCTTAACCGAAACACAAAAGTTAAAAGAACAACAAGACGGGGATTATTACTTAACTTCTCTTCTAGTCCAACCACTTTCTAGAAATTTTATAAAAGAGAAAAATTCTGACTTTAAAACAGAAACACTCATACAACAAAAAAAACAATTCAAATTCAAAAACAAAAAAAGTGAAATCGGTGGTGATATTTGTATCATCGATGAAATTATATTAGATGGGATTACATTTACAGTTTTTCTCAATGGTGACGCAATGGGTAAATCCATTCAAGGTGCTGGCGGCTGTCTAGTTCTCGGAACAGTTTTTAAATCCATATTGGAAAGAAATCATACAATACCGGATACTCGCAATAACCCGCCCGAAATTTGGATGAGAGAATCTTTTAGAGAGCTGCAAAATGTATTTGTTTCTTTTGATGGTTCCATGCTCATCTCTGCTATGTATGGGCTAATCGATAACAGAAATGGAACTGTATATTATATCAATGCAGAGCATCCCTTTTCAGTTTTATATAGAGATGGTAGAGCTACGTTTATTGATACAGAGACCGACAAACGAAAAATTGGAATTGAAGTTTTTAACTCTACACTCAAGATTCATATTTTCCAATTGAAACCGGGCGATAGTCTTATTTGTGGGTCTGATGGGCGAGATGATATTCTTATTGGAGAAGATAAATCAGGAAGTAGAATCATCAACGAAGATGAGACAGTTTTCCTAAAACTCACTGAAGAGGCAAATGCAGATTTGACCAAGTTAACTGCTATCTTAAAAACACGGGGCGAATTAACAGATGATCTCTCTCTTCTTAAAATCACTTACGAAAAAAACCAAATGGAAGAGACTCCACCGATTAACCTAAAGGAAAGCGAAAAAGGATTAAAAGAGGCTTATCAATATTATCTACATGGGTTGAAGGAAAAAGCAATTTCTACGTATGAAAAGGTATTCCTTTTAAAAAATGATCCAGAATTGATAATGGAAATCGTTCATCTATTCATTGAAAAAAAAGATTTCTTCATGGTAAGTAAACTTTTAGATATCTATTGTAAAGAAAATCCATTCAACTCAAATGCGTTCTATCTCAACTCATTTGCTAAGAAAAAGAATCGAGAGTATGAACGCGCTATCTATTTTGGGGAAAGGTTTAGATTACGAGAGCCACTCAATGTAAAAAATCTAATCAATCTTTCGGATAGCTACCGTATGCTCGACCAATTAGACAATGCACGAAAATATCTATCCCGTGCGTTAAAACTAGAACCCACAAACAAGAACGCACTAAAGCTTCAGGAAAATATTTAGATTTGCCCAGGAAAGTCGCCTGGCTTTGTGCGCCATCTTCTATGCACCCAGAAGTATTGTTCCGGGAATAGTTTTACTTCTTCTTCGAGTAGTCTAGTCCACATTTCTGTGTAATGACGAACAGCCATATCCCTGGAAGGAAATTTCTTTTTGTCGATGACTCCCATGTCTTTTACTCGCACAATTACTTTTCCATCTTCCCCACAGACAACAGAGTATAATAGCAATTTTGCGCCTGTGAGATAAGCCATGAGCGCAGGTCCCTGATAGGTAGAAGCAGGACGATTGAAGAAATTCACAAAGATTCCTGCCTTACCAGCATTTTGATCCGAGCCAAACCCAATCCAGTATCCATCTTTAAGAAGTTTCATCACTCGACTTGATTCATCTGTCGTAACAAGCAAAATGCCGTTATTCTCTCGGAGCGATTTCACCCATTTATCCACAAAGGGATTGCGAATCTTTTTGTAAATGCCCGCTCCCTTCATTCTAAGTCCCATGAATTGAACGAGTATTTCCCAAGTTCCCAAATGACCGGATACTAAAACTACTCCGATACCTTCTTTGTTGGTATCTTGTTCTATTTTTAAAAACTCTGGCTCATACGAAAGATATTTATCCATCCACTCCTGGTTCAGTCTCGACGCATAGAGGGTTCCCGCAAGTAGCCGCCCGAGATGATCAAAGTGTCTTTTTACAAGGGATAATTTTTCTTTCTCGTTTAGATTTGGAAATGCGTAAGAAATATTGTCGTAAGCTATCCTTCTATGTTTACGGGCTAATGGGAATAATACTCTCGTGATCCCGACTCCATAGGCAAGACAGACTTTATAAGGTAAGAACTTAAATGGTAAATATAAAAAATACGCAAATAAGAACGAAATAAAATAACCAATTTTTTTCATGAATCTAATTTCCTTTTGCTTCGATATTTAAAATCACTCGACTACGGTTCCAGTGATTACAACTGTTCGCCGTGAAATGACGGGCTTAAACCAAAAGACCCAATTTCGAAGTCCAGTAGTCACAGCACGAATCGCTGAATCGAAAAAATCTTCTTCCGATTCGATTTTCAAATTATAGATTTTCTTCGCATTTGGTAATTCTGCTCCCAATACATCTTTGAGTTCGAATGTTTCAAATGTAACCAAATCAAATACTACCCAAGTTATTTTTTTTTCAATTTTAAAACTTCGGACTCTTTGACCAGAGCTATCTTCATTTGAAAAAGAAACAGGCACGTTATAGCCGGAGAGAGAATACTTATAAGTCGCACAGTTGATAGAGAAAAATAAGCTTAAGACAAGTATAAATACATTATTTCTTCTTTGCATTGGTTTTACCTTTCTCTTTTTTATTTTGTTTCTTTTCGACAGTTTCTTCTTTGTTTTGTGTTTTAGGAGTATCCTCATTCATTGGCTCTTCTTTTACTTCTATCTTCTCTTGATTCGGATTTTCCAAAACATCTGGTAATTTTGGCATTGGCTGGGAAACCTTTTCGTATAAGTCCCCATTTATTTTCACAGAATACAATCTCACAATTCCCAACGTAAATAAATCTGCCAGACTATCCACTAGATCGTAAGTTTCTGTAATAATCAAATTCCCAACAGCTTCCGTCTCTGGGTTTTTGAATTCTTCAAAGAGAATTTTCTCTAAATCTTTATTGTATACGCGAAAAATACCCCAAAACATGTTCACCCTTGTGTGGGATAAATCAAATCTTCGTTTTAATTTATATCCTTCCTCTTCCGTATACGAGGTTAGGCGAACTTTATGATTTACATTCTTTAAATAGTATTCAGTCTTAGCGCAGTTTACGGCTAACAAAATTAAACCAACTAAAAAGTATTTCTTCAACTTCAATCTCCTAAGTAATTTAATAGTCTAACTCTCTGATTCCAAATTCCTTCAAGCTTTTTTTTCAATGAAAAATGGATTGCCAGTGAGTCACTGAGAAACGCGGAAATATTAATTGGCTTACAGTTTATCGTATCCATTGCAAAATACACGAATAATTACATTTTTATTCTACAAGTTAATCTCGCAATGATACTTAAATTATGAACCATACGAATCTCAGCCAAGAAAGCTACAAGCTAACCCATGTTAGGTGAGAGGATAATATCTATTCTCCGTTATTTTTTTGTAATTCAATTTCAGTCAATAAATTACTGATTAAAAACAGCTACGGTTTACTCAATGAACAGAATTTTTATTTCAAAAAATGTTCTTTAAAATAAAATTTTGTTGACGTTTGTAAAAAATAAAATTAGAAAAGTAAGGATTTTAAATTACAATTTGAAAAGGAAAATAAAACTATGAAAACAAAATTTCTAACAATCATCTTCACGCTATTCTTCTCTCTTCCAGTCGGTATCTTTGCTGGTCCTCTTGACGGAACTTGTATCGCGCTTGTCCATGGTATACTTGGATTTGACGACACACAGGGATTAGCCGGTGGACTTGTAAAATACTGGGGTGGTTTAGATACTTACCTTCGTTCACAAGGAGCAAAAGTTCTTACACCTGGAAGTTCTCCGATCAATAGCATTAACACAAGAGCTACTCTCACTCGTGATGCGTTAGTTCCTTGGATGGCTGCTAATAGCTGCACAAAAGTGCATTTAATCGGTCACTCACAAGGCGGACTTGTAGTTCGTTATCTTACTTCGAATACCGCGCTTGGTTTTACTTCTAAAGTAGCAACCGTTAGCACTGTAGACGCAGTTCATAAAGGTGCACCACTTGCTGACATCGTGTTAGCTGTTATCCCCAGTTGGTTACAACCGTTTGCCAATACTGCACTTGGACTTCTCGCTCAACTTTTTTATGGAGCAAAGCCAATGGATGTAATTGCAATGGGAAAATCATTAGCAGTAAGCACAGTAAATACATTCAATGCTGCAACGCCTAACGTTGCTGGAATGAAGTATTATTCTTATGCAAACCATATGGCTTGGGCAGATCCAGTTCAACATCTATTAATGGCGCCTACTTATCCAATTACTTGGGCAGGCGGACTCTATTATGGATTAGGTGGGGCAAATGATGGAGTAGTTCCTTTAGAATCACAAAAATGGGGAACATACAAAGGCGAAGCTTCTGCTAAATGGTATGCTACAGGTATTGATCATTTGCAAGCTACTAATTTAGAATGGAGTGGTCAAAACTTTTTTGATGTAACAGGTTGGTATCTAGGTATCGCACAAACCGCAAAAGCAGGACTTTAAAAAGATTTTTTGCCATGATTCGGCACTGCTTACCATAAACGCTGGCACCTAGACAAAGAGGGTTAAAAGAATTTTCCAACTTTGTCTATGTGCCTCGAGGACAATCTTCTCAATCTCCTATTTAAAATCTGAGAGCCTTATTACAAGGCATGAGTAAAATTTCTAAGAGTTACTCTCTGTTAGGTGAACGGATAACCGTTGTTCTCCGATGTTTCCTGATATTCATTTTCAATCAATAAATTGCTCATCGAAATCAACTACGGTTTACTCAATGAACAAAGTTAATTTTAAAAAAAATGTTCTTTAAAAAAAAATTTTGTTGACGTTAGAAAAAATGATATTTAGAAAAGTAAGAGTTGTAAAATAACAAATTGAAAAGGAAAAAAACTATGAAAGCTAAATTTCTCACACTAATCTTCACCCTCTTCTTCTCTCTTCCAGTCGGTCTCTTTGCTGGTCCTCTTGACGGAACTTGTATTGCACTTGTCCATGGTATACTTGGATTTGATGACACACAAGGTCTCGCTGGTGGTCTAGTAAAATACTGGGGTGGTATGGATACTTATCTTCGTTCACAAGGAGCAAAAGTCAATACACCTGGAAGTTCTCCACTCAATAGCATCGCAACTAGATCGCAACTCACAAGAGATGTGTTAGTTCCATGGATGGCGGCTAATAACTGTACAAAAGTACATTTAATCGGTCACTCTCAAGGCGGACTTGTAGTTCGTTACATGGCTTCTAATACTGCTTTAGGTTTTAAATCTAAAGTAGCAACCGTTAGTACTGTAGATGCTGTTCATAAAGGGGCTCCGTTAGCGGATATCGTTTTAGGAATTATTCCAAGTTGGTTACAACCTTTTGCAAATTCTGCATTGGGATTGTTTTCTCAACTATTCTATGGAAAAAAACCTATGGACGTAATCGCAATGGGAAAATCACTCGCTGTTAGTACTGTGAATTCGTTTAACGCTGCTACTCCTAACGTTGCTGGAATGAAATATTATTCTTATGCAAACAAAATGGCTTGGGCAGACCCAATTCAACATTTATTAATGGCTCCTACTTATCCAATTACTTGGGCAGGTGGATTGTACTACGGTCTTGGTAGTGCAAACGATGGAGTGGTTCCTTTTGAGTCACAAAAATGGGGAACCTACAAAGGTACTGCATCTGCAAAATGGTATGCTACAGGTATTGATCACCTGCAAGCTACTAACTTGGAATGGAGTGGCCAAAACTACTTTGACGTATCTGGTTGGTATTTAGGTATTGCACAAACTGCTAAAGCAGGATTGTAATATAACGTAGAGACAGGTCTTAGATCTGTCTCTACAATGGGCGTCGAATAATAAAATCCAACTGAGCGGTAATACACTATTATCTCTCAGTTGGTCATCTTCTAAATTAGATTTCATATATCAGAATTTACGATTCTGAAAACTTTAAAGCTTAAATCAAACTTTCAAAAATTAATAAACTTTCTATCAGGATAAAACTATGGACAAAAGAATATCTATCGGACTCATCGTCGTGGCTCTCTTACTTGCCATCTCTTACCTCGTCTTCGGAGGAAATTCTACTAAAAAGAAATCTTCATCCAATGCAAGCGAAGAAACACAAGACAGCAAATCACAGAGTAATAACGAAACACTTTCTCCTATGGGAGACACTACAGGTCTTTGGGATGAAGCTCTATCTCCTTTTCAGGGGACAGAAAAGAAAGGCTACCTAGAGTTAGTCGAGGAATTAAAATCAGGAAAAGTAAACTTTACATGGGAAGTTTGGGCGCTCAGAAGAAAATGCCCGGATGAATACACTCCAAGTCAATGTGATGAAACCATTTATAAATTCTTAGACACCAAGTTCACAAGCCCTGATAAAGAAAAAATGAAAGAGCTATTCAAAGCTTATTTTCAATATGAAAGTGAAGCAAGAAAGATGGAATTCCCTGCTAACATTACATTCTCAGAGAAATATGAAATCTTAAAAAAGAGAAGAAGAGAACTAGTCGGCGATGAAAAAGCAGATTTATTTTTCGGAATGGAAGAATCACAAGTCACATTCATCCAGGCATCTAAGAACTTTATCGACTCATCTAAAAATATGAGTGGAAATGAAAGAGTCCAGAAATACGAAGAACTACGTAAAAAAACATACGGTCCCTATCTAGATGCAGTCAGTAAGAGAGAAGATTCTTTCGATCATTACCAAACAGAGATTAGCCTCAGAGAAAAAGACCTAGCCGGTTTAAGTCCAGAAGAGAAAGAAAAGAAAATGGCTTCTCTACAGACCAAGTATTTCGGAAAAGATGGTGCCGAGCGCATTGCAGCGGCTAATAAAGAACTAGCCGCACAAAACAAGAAAATATCTGATTACGAAAAAGCAGAGCAAGAATTCCTTTCTTCTAATAATGGAATTTCCGAAAAGGACAAAGCACAAAAATTAAAAGAACTCAGAGTTAAAATGCTTGGTGAAGAAGACGCTGAGTCTTATACTCGTGCAAAGCAATTCGAAGAAGATGCGGCTAAAATTAAGTAGGTTCTTTAAAATGATTCGCCTTAGCTAACTTTCGATACAAAACCCAACCTAGAAGCGAATGATATGGCTCGAAAATAGCTTCTAGGTCAACTGTAACATCTCTCGATGGATGCAATTTTCCTCCCTTCCCTTACGAAAAATCATTGCAATGCAACATAACGTAAATAGAATCGCACTCCAAACTTATGATACAAACTCCATTTTACGCATTCAGAAAACAGCTTCCGTTCCTTTTACTTGGATTCTTATTCTCATTAATCAGTTGTAAGTCGATGGGCGAGAAAACCGTTGAAGGCAACGGTCAAATCGACAAATTAGAGATTAGAGGATTCCAGCAATTTCCAATTTACACAGGAAGAGATTTTCTCGGCTACATACAAGCAGAAGGACAAGAAAAAACATTCGATAAAAAACTCTGGCGCGGCAAAACCAAGAAGGACCCGATTCAGCAGAGCATAACAATTAGTTATACGAAAGAAGATTTAAAAGAAATAAAAGGTGGGTTTTCCGAAATTCTCTCCGCAGAAGCAGGATATGAAACCATTCAGTCAATGGATTTGATTTTAGAAAATCCAGTTCAGTATATATTAGAAGACATTGCCCTAGACTCTATCTATCAAACTAAAAAAGAACTCTTCACTCGCCCCTATATTGGTGCAGTTTTAAAAGTAGATAAAATAAAAATCGAATTTAAAAACAAAGACGGATTTACAGTCAAGACCGAAGCAGACTTCAAAGTAAATAATATCAAGCTTGGAAATAACTTCAAGCATGGTTCGACGGAGAATTCTGTTTTCTTTGCCGAAAATGCTTACGTCGGCTACAAGCTATTTGACCCTCCTGCCAATCCAGAAACTCTAATCGTCGAAGAAGACAAGCGGATAAAGGTGGTTGTCCTCCCATTTGAAGTAGAAGGAGCAAAAACAAAAGACGAAAAACTTAGATCAGCCCTGGCTGAAGCTACCGCAAGATCTCTGAACATGGTGGACAATATATTTGTGTTGGATAGAAATAGTTATCAAAAAATCTTAGAAGAGCAACAATTAGCCAAATCCGAAAACTACGATCAAAAAAATGCAGTTCAGATTGGGAAGCTTATGACGGCTAATACCATTTTGCTCGGAAAGTTCTCTAGAGAAGGACTGGATGCTCGAATCACTTGCACAATGATAGATGTAGAGACTAACGCTCTATTAGCCAATGGAACTATTAAGCTAGATGTAAGTCTAAAAGGAAAAAACACTCCCATGATTGCAGATGAATGGGAAGCAAAGATTCTAGAATCCTTTGGAGTAAAACTAGCCAAACGAGAAGCCAATTCTCTTTCCATTCTAGGAACTAACGTTGGCGACGCCTATGATTTTTATAGAAGGGGAAGAGAAAATTTCATTCTATTAGATGAAGAAAGCTTAGAAGCAGCTATTCCTCTACTTAAAAAAGCAATCGAATTGGATCCAAATTATTCTGACGCCTACGCCACATTAGCCGAAACATACCAGCGGCTTTATGATTATAGAAATTTCACAGGGGATAGAATCGGTGCAGAGAAAATGAAAATCTTCGGATTAGAAGCTGCCTCTAAAGCAATTGAGCTTTCTCCTGAATCCTCTACCGCTAATAGAGTAAATTCATTTTACTATTATTATATGGATCCTGATTTTGAAAAGAGCAAACTATATGCACAAAAAGCAGTTACTCTAGATCCAAAAGATGCCGAAGCAGCGATGCGACTATTTATCATCAAAGCACGCGAAAATAAAAAGATGCTTTCACCGGATAATAAGGATTTGCTTTCTATCTATACCTTAAATCCAAACTTAATATCGACTAACTTTTATTTGGCTCTTTCTTATAAGCTAGCGGGTAATTACGCTAAGGCGATAGAGCAATACCAAAAGATTTTAGAAATTTCTCCTAAGAGTATTTCTATTTATGCAGAAATCAGTAACGCTTTTGCCGAACAAGAGAAATGGGAGGAAGCACTCACCTGGTTAGATAAAGCCGATGAAATTCAACCCAATGGATTTCAGGTTCAAATTCACTATGCCAATTTCTTTATCAAGAAAAAAGAATACAAGAAAGCAACTGAATATTTAAACATCGCCAAGAAATTACAACCCAAAAGCACAATTCCCTACGAAGCTTTTGCTAACATCTCGCTTAGAGAAAAGAATTTTGAAGAAGCAATTTCCAATCTACAAAAATGCATTGAGCTAGACCCAAAGAAAGGAAGCTTTCTCAATCAACTTGGAACTATTTATAAAGTAAAGGGAGAATCACAATTAGCCTTAACTAATTTCCAAAAAGCAACCAAAGTCGAGCCAAAATTAACAATTAGCTATGAGAACTTAGCTAACCTATATCTAGACTCTAAAAAGTTAGACTTAGCAATCAAGTCCTATGAAAAATGCATTGAGCTAGAGCCGACTAATAGCTATTATCTACGAAGCTTAGCGGAAGTGTATATCGAAAAGAAAGACTATGACTCTGCGATTTCAACTTACAATAAAGCACAGGAAGCAGATCCAAATGAGCATATGATTTACAATGAACTAGGAACTTGTTTTGTATTAAAAAAAGAATACGAACTAGGTAAAGAGAAATACAATCGTGCTATCGAAGTCGGAAACAATGAAGTCAAGTCCTACGGCTACAAAGGATTAGCCGATCTCAAACGTAAGCAAAGAAAATATGATGAAGCAATTGAACTCTACAAAAAAGCAATCGAACTATTCAGTAGTAATCAAGATGCAAAGATAGGAATGGCAAATGCCTATTCCAAAAAGGAAAACAACCAGGAAGCCATTGTAATTCTAAAAGGAAGCATTGAGTCAGAGCCACAAAATGGAAAGTATCATTTTGAATTAGGAAAAATCTATCGTCTTGAAAATAGAAAAGAAGAATCCTTAGAAAGTTTTAAGAAGGCATGTCAATTAGGAGAAGCAAAAGCCTGTAGCGAAACTCCCGAAAAGAAAAAAAAGAAGAAATGAATTCTGTCTATAAGCCGGATTCTGTCTCTGCCTAATGAGTATTAACCTCACACGCAGTAGATAATCATTTATCTTGGCTTTAGATTACTCTAAAGCTCTTTGCTCTCTACCCGCAACCTGGCGGAATGAGCTCATAACGGTTGCATACTTGAGATTGCACCATGAAGGGTTTACCCTGCCCTCTTTCTTACGAAAGAGGCGGTGGGCTCTTACCCCACCATTTCACCCTTACCTCCATTATAGCTTGGCTACTTAAGCAACTTTTGCCACTTTTAGGAGGCGGTATATTTTCTGTGGCACTTTCCATGCAAGCTTCTCTTTCGAAAAACTTACTCCGGACGTTATCCGGTTCATTCATTCCACGGTGTCCGGACTTTCCTCACTCCCCAAAGGTTCGCGCGATTATCCGACAGAATTCATTTCAGAGTTGAGATTAAAATCACACTACTACATGGCAAGAAATTTATTTACTTTAGACATTGTTTGGAATTTTGTTTACAAAAAAGTGTTATACGATTATAAATCAAGGTTATGGAAACGACATTATCATTAGAACAAATATCTAAACAAGCGCTTTCTTTCAATTAACTTCTGGAAAAGTAAAACTAAAAAATGAAAAAAATAATCTCAAGAAATAAATCAATTGCGCTCTTGCTTTTTTTGTTTGGTTATGGTAATTTGTTTGCAAGTGATGGTGGAGCCTGTAGAGCATACTTACGCACGATTGAAAAAGTAGACAATTTGAGTAACCTTGATTCTTGTTACCTGAAAAATTCTTATGTATATCGTTTACCAGATTATCCCCATGCATTTTTGTATTTTAAAGTTCCAGATTTACCAGTGACATACTTTGATTATCCCTTTCGTCTTTATGTATCCAGAAGAGATAAGTCCATTCCTATCTTAATAGAATTCAACTCTTATTTTCTTAATCCTCGCAAGAAAGACTTTGAATACTACGAGGCTAGTTCTCGATTTAAAGAAAAGTTAATTCAAGATAATCCTAATATTAAAGTAGATAAATGCTTATATTTTGCTTCTGGTTCAGAATACAGGTTTGCGGTTCCTGCTGAGAAAGGAGATTTGAGAATTATTATCTATTTCGATAAAATTGCAGAGGAACTCTATTATAAGAAATACTATGAAAATGGAAATTATGTTTATACTGGTTTTCAAATGGATCCTTATGCAAATAGACAATTGATAATGCCTCAGTTTATTTTCAAGAAGGGGAAAGAATACGAATTAAAGATTGAAGTAAATAAAGACCTTCAGCTTCAAAATTCGTATTCATCTAATTTTACACGCGTTAGAGGAAATATTCCTTTTAATCTAAATGGATTTAATATTTCGATAGAAGAACTACCGCCTAATAGCAAGTTTGCGTTCGACGGAAAGGATGATATTAGTAAGACTTATGAAGATGTGAAAAAAGAATTTGTTATTTATGACGATAAATCAAAGTATATTGATCCAAGAATATCAGAAAAGTGCTATTATGAAAATTTGTCCGATTGGTGGAATAATCGATGCACAGAAGAAGAAAAAACGAATAAACTATGAACCCAACTCTAAACAGCAAAAGCTTACGGAAACAGGGATACCCTACCCTCCTATTGCATTTCGCCTATAGTTTTTTATTCATATCCATTCGTATCTATCCTTGTTCATCTGTGTCCATCGGTCGTAGTCTTTTTTAAACTAGACTCTGACTTATCACCTGAATTGTTTCTTCAAAGTTTCCTTGTATCAATTGACCGCCGGATTCTAGGATTGCAAATTCTAGCATTAAGTTAATAGAATTTCCAAAGTCTTCACTTAGCAGATAACCGTCATTATCTATACGATAGCCAGAACTATGACTACTCGTTGGAATTCTATTTTCTACAAGTTCAAGTAGAGGCTTGCGGTGATCCAAGTAACCAAAGATTACTTTGCCCAATGCC
>Ga0075160_10001003_pt1 | contig 17396 bp, 15 predicted proteins | sample JI91814C2DNA_FD_70969 | JGI IMG/M metagenome (GOLD analysis project Ga0075160, IMG submission 70969) | Wastewater effluent complex algal communities from Wisconsin, to seasonally profile nutrient transformation and Carbon sequestration -... | ecosystem: Engineered > WWTP > Effluent > Algae... | reverse complement strand
TTTCTTTATTACTGCAATGAGTAAGGATATCAGCCGCACCGGTGGCGCCAGTATGGCTATATCCACCTGCGGGAACAATCAAATGATCCGGGTGATTAAGTTCAGGAGGAATCTGTTCAGCTGCATAATTGGTCCGGCTGATAAAACATAGCTCCATGCCTAGTGATTTGGCTGCTGTTAATACCGGAGAAAGGGTGGATGGTTCTTCACCGCGGATGATACCCGTGCAGGGAAGTTGATATAAATGACAGGCCGCCGCAGTGGCAATGATATGGTTGGACCAGGCGCCGCCAAATGTGATCAGCCTTTTTTTATTTTCCTCTTTCGCCTGCCGGAGATAATACTGCAGTTTAAACCATTTATTTCCTGAAATCAAAGGATGAATCTTGTCCAGTCTAAGTAGTTCCACTTGTATTTGACGGGAATTGAATACCGGAATGGAAATAAGATCGGTGGTAATGGCATCAAGCCTGATATCCTGCGGGATAATTTGCATAGTAGCGATGCGAAATTAGATTAATTTTGTGCGTAATTTTTAAACTATGGCAAAACCCGCATTGGTAATTCTGGCAGCAGGCATGGCATCCCGTTATGGCAGCATGAAACAGGTGGAAGGATTCGGACCTTCCGGAGAAACGATCATGGACTATTCCATCTATGATGCCATCAGGGCCGGCTTTGGAAAAATTGTATTTATTATCCGCAAGGAATTCGCTGAAAATTTCAAAAGTATTTTTGAGCCCAAACTCAAAGGACTGGTTACAACGGAATACGTATATCAGCAGCTCGATTCTTTTACCAATGGGTATGGGCCGGCAGCAGACAGAACCAAGCCCTGGGGTACGGCCCATGCCGTGCTTTGTGCAAGGGAAGTTGTAAAGGAGCCATTTGCCGTGATCAATGCCGATGATTTTTATGGCAGTGATGCATTTGTTCAGGCTGCTGCTTTTTTAAATGGAAGTTGTAGCAGCCGGAACTATGCCATTGTGGGATATGATTTGTTAAGAACCCTATCTGATCATGGTACCGTGAACCGTGGTGTTTGCACACTGGATGCCAATGGCGATCTGGCAGGCATCCGGGAGCGGATCAATATTTCAAGAAAGAATGACCGGATTGTTTGTGATGACGGACAGGAACCCGAGGAGTTACCGGTGGATACCAGGGTCTCTATGAATTTCTGGTGCTTTGACCAGTCCTATTTTGATTATACCCAGCAACTCTTTGATGCATTCCTTGCTGAATCGGGTAAAGAACTGAAATCAGAATTTTTTATTCCGATTGTGGCTGATCAGTTTATCCGCGAGGGTGGAAAAGTCAGTATCATCCCCACCAGTTCATTGTGGTTTGGGGTTACCTATAAAGAAGACGCGCCATTTGTAGCGTCTAATCTGAAATTACTGATTGATCAGGGAGCATATCCTGCTTCATTATGGAAATAAAGAAGAAGCTTTAAAAAAGAAGAGGGTGTCTGATAAGTACGATTTTTGCCACTCGCAGAGTCCTGTGGACAAAGCCAAAGGAGCTCGAAGAGTCCAATGGACAAAGACGCATACTATACTTGAGGTGTCCGACGGACATAAGTAGTAAAATACAGGGTTCCTCACAGCGTTCGGAATGACAGGCTATGGTTAGGGGTTAAGGAAATACAGGATTTCTCGCTGGGCTCGAAATAGTAATGGACGTAACATCTCTGCGTTTTCTCCGCGCTCTCCTTTCTCAGCGGTAGAATTTCACGCAAAGGCTCTAAGTATTATAATTTAGTATTCAATTCTTTGTGTCTTCGAGTCTTAGTGGCAAATTTTAACCAGCTTTAGCCAGCTGTATAAAAAAGAAGCCACCCATGGGGTGGCTCCTGTTTTTTATAGGGATCAATCACTTAATTCACTTTCACCATGAAAATATAATCTTCCAGTTTCTTAACCTGTTCGGTTCTGTCGATTCCTGCGATAGAAGATTTTGAAGTTAATTTCAGGCGCTGGTAGCTGGTATCTGTTTTCTTCAGATCATCCAGTGCTTTGTAGATGTATTTACCCTGGATGGCGAAGGTGAAACCTTCTGTGCTGTTTTGTCTGGCATTCAGGATACCTACCACTTCTCCGTTTTTATTCAGGATGGGGCTTCCGCTGTTACCATGGTTGGCAGCGATTTCAATCTGACAGCTGAGGGTATCACCATTGAAACCGGTGAGGGAACTCAGGTAACCCTGTCCATATACAATTTCATTCTTGGGATAACCCAGGGTGAAAATCGGTTCGGCCAGACGGGCAGATGATTTGCTGATAGAATAAGGAATGGCAGTAAAGGGTTTAAAGCTTTCGTCATCAATTTTCAGGATGGCGATATCTTTTGAAGGATCGGTGTACACCACTTTGGCAATGAACTCACCTTTGTTGTTTTGTACAGCAATATCCCGGGCCTTGTTCACTACGTGGAAATTGGTGACCAGGTAGCCTTTGGCATCAATGATAAAACCGGTACCACCGGATTTATAAACAATATTGTTCTTTTTCTTTTCGGAGATACTGTTCTTGACCGTGGTGAGTTCGTTCCTTTGCTGATTGGTCCTGTTCTTCAGGTCAGTGATTTCTCTTTTCAGCTGGTCAACTTCTGAATTGGCCTTGGGAGCAAAGGCCCAAACCAGTGCAGAGATGGATAAGGCGGTAATCCCGGCAATAGAAGCAGCAATGGCGGCCACCCGGCGATAGCGTTTCCAGAGGTAAACAACTTTGGCCGCACCTTTCAGTTTCATGGAATCGATCTTACCCCTTTCCGTTAAATCGGTATGGATTTCATTCAGGGAGGAGCGCAGTTCTTTGCGTTCTCCAAAATGATTCAGCTGCTGAAGAAACAGGGTATGTTCCACCACCAGTTGGTCCACTTCGGCGTTTGATTTCCGGAGGGTTTCAAATTGCAGGCGTTCGTCAGGTTTCATTTCCCCACGGATATAACGCTCTACCGCATCTAAAATCTGAGTATCATTCATCACCGTTTCCGTTTTTATATTGCGCAAAAAATATTTTTTTCAACCGCATCAGGCATTTATACTTCTGGTTCTTGGCATTATCGGCATTGGTATAACCGAAATTAGCCGCAATCACCTGCATATTCTGTTTCTGGAGATAATAGGCTTCCAGTAAACTTTTGCAGGGTTCTCCCAGATGGCTGATCGCCTGTTCCATCATTTCAAATTCCGCATTCCGCTGTTCATGTGCTTCCAGGTCTTCCTCCACCGGTACCACCGATTCCATACTGTCGCCGGGGGACGCATACCGGTTCTGTTGCTGGAGCCTTTTGAGCCATAATCTCCGGGACACAGAATACAGGAATGTTTTAATCTGGCATTGCAGCTCAAAACCACCTGCTCTCACTTTCTCATAAAGAACAATAATTGCCTCCTGGAATATGTCCTTTGCATCATCTGAAGAGCCGTTGTTGTTGATAATCAATGACTGTATCGTGTTGAAATTCTCCTGATACAGCGTCTCAACAGCCTTTCTGTCGTTATTTGCCAGTCCTTTTAATAGTTCCTTTTCGTCGCTTAGGGGCTTCACATTCCGTTATTTAATACAGGATTTTAAAAATAGTAACCCTGCCCGACTGCAAAAAATATATTAAAGCAGCCGGATCAGGCCTGAAAGAAGCGGTAATGGTCCTGAAGGGAATACTTTTCTAATTTTTTTCTGGGGGGATGTCTCTACAAAAATAACAGTAAATGGCTGAAAAAACGAATGTTTTAAATAACAAATAAATTTAATATGAATTATTTTAAGAAAATCCCCGTTTTTTTTTACCTGTCCGGGTTACCTTTTTTCAATCCCGGTATTAACAGTGAAATATTTCAAAAAATTTCTAAACAACAATCATGAAAAAAGTATTTGCAATTGCATTGATCGCTACAGCAATGGTAGCTTGTAACAACAGCGGTGACAAGAAAGAAGGTGGTGATACTACTACTGCCCCTACTACTGACACTACAGTTGTAGCTCCTGTTGACACAACTACTCCTGCTCCTGTTGACACTACAGCTCCAGTTGCTGTTGATACAACTAAGAAGTAATTTAGAATGGCAAGCAATGAGAAGGCCCACCGCAAGGTTGGGCTTTCTTATTTTATACCCCTGTTCCGCCCTATAAAAGCTACCTTTGCCCACGCACCATAAATTTTATCATGCCTTCACCCAAATTTGAAGCCTTAGGAATCGAAGAGGGACTTTTACAGTCCATTAAAGTATTAGGTTTTACAGAACCCACGCCCATTCAGGAAAAAGCCATCCCGGTTTTGCTCCAGGGCACCCGTGATTTTATCGGACTGGCTCAGACCGGTACCGGCAAAACAGCAGCATTCGGATTGCCACTGCTGCAACTGATAGATAAAGAGCAACGCTACCCCCAGGCCCTGATTATTTGTCCGACCCGGGAACTCTGTCTCCAGATCACCAGCGATCTGGAAAAATTCAAAAGCAAATCAGAAAAATTATCAATAACCGCTGTTTATGGCGGCGCCTCCATCGGAGAGCAGATCCGCAGCCTGAAAAAAGGCACCCATATCATTGTAGCCACTCCCGGCCGTTTGATCGATTTGATTGAAAGGAAGGCCGTGAACCTGGAGCAGGTGGAATACATCGTGCTGGATGAAGCCGATGAAATGCTGAACATGGGATTCAAAGAGGATATTGAATTTGTATTGAAGAACACTCCCAACCGCCAGAGCACCTGGTTATTCAGTGCCACCATGCCACCGGAGATCAGGCAGGTGAGTAAGCGGTACATGGACAAGCCCTTTGAAATCACCATTGGAAAAACCAATGAAGGTGCCTCCAATATTGACCACCAGTACTATGCCACCCAGCATCATAACCGCTATGAAGTATTAAAGCGGATTATTGATTTCAATCCCGGTATTTATGGTATTGTGTTTGCCCGTACCAAGATGGATACCCAGGAAATTGCAGAAAAGCTGACCCGTGAAGGTTATGATATCGATTCGATTCATGGTGACCTCACGCAGCAGCAGCGGGATAAAGTGATGGGTTTGTTCCGCGATAAAAGCGTGAAGCTCCTCGTGGCAACGGATGTTGCGGCACGTGGTATTGACGTAAAAGGAATCACCCATGTCATCAATTATGAACTACCGGATGATGTGGAAGTATATACCCACCGAAGCGGCCGTACCGGAAGGGCGGGAAGCAGTGGTGTTTCGGTGTCGATTGTAACTCCCAAAGAAGTATACCGTCTCCGGCAGATCGAAAGAATTGTAAAGACCCAGTTTCATAAAATGGATATCCCCAGCGGGAAAGATGTTTGCCGCAAACAGTTCTTCCATTTTATTGATAAGATGCTGCAGGCCGATATCAGTCATGGTGAATATGAAACTTATCTTCCCATACTCAAAGAAAAGTTTGCACTGGTAGAGAAAGAGGAGATCCTGCAAAGAGTAGCGGCGCTTGAATTTGACCGCTTCCTGAAATATTATGAAAATGCCGCCGACCTCAATATGCGCGATGACAGACGAGGTGATCGCCGTACAGAACGCACAGACAGCCGCCCGGGTAAAGAAAGCCGTGGCAAATCATTCAGCGGAGAAGGTAATTACCAACGCTTGTTTGTAAACCTGGGAACCAAGGATGGTTTTTACAAAGCCAGCTTCCTGCAGTTCATTCTGGATTTGAGCGATCTGCGCAAAGATGTATTGGGAAAGATTGATATGAAGGAGATGAACAGCTGGGTGGAAGTGGAAGCAGGCGCGGCCAAAAAAATGATCAAGGCCATCGATGGCAAGAATTTCAAAGGACGTAAGATCCGGATGAATGATGCCGAGAGTGGTGGACGCCGTAAAAATTAATAAAATAGATTTTGAATCATCAGCATCGCTGATTACATTTGAAGCATGAACAGCGTGAAAGCATACTTTGGTTATTATTTTTATTACTTCTTTTTTGGAAAGAGGCCGGGTATGCTTTTGTTGACAGCGAAATAAGAACAACTAAAAATCAACATAAGAGTCCCGGCCAACACAGGCCGGGATTTTTTTTATCCCTCCATGAAGGAGGATTGAACCATGAAAATTGAATTATGAAAGTTTCGATTCAGGGATATGAGGGCAGTTTTCACCAGGTGGCCGCACAATTATATTACGGCAAACAGGTGGAAGTGATTTGCTGTGATACCTTCCGGGAAGTGGTTAAAATCGCCGCTAATAAAAAGGAAAGCGATGGTGGCGTAATGGCTATTGAAAACTCCATTGCAGGCAGTATCCTTCCCAATTATAATTTATTACAGAAAAGTAATCTCAGGATTGCCGGGGAAATCTATCTCCAGATTCGTCAAAACCTGCTGGTGAATCCCGGTGTAAAACTGGAAGATATCAGAGAAGTACATTCCCATACCATGGCATTACAACAATGCGATGTGTTTCTGGATAAATACAAATGGAAACTGGTGGAAACAGATGATACGGCATTAAGTGCCAGACATATTCACCAGCACCGGAGCCGGCACACGGCCGCAGTAGCCAGTAAACTCGCAGCAGAATTATATCAACTGGAAGTGCTTGCGCCAAATATTCATACCATGAAAAATAATTATACCCGTTTCCTGATGTTGCAGCGGGAAGAATTATTTGAGCAGGATCAGTCAGCCAATAAAGCCTCTGTCACTTTTCATACCGATCATTCCAGAGGGAGCCTGGCCAAAGTATTAGGCCGGATCGCCGAAGGGGGAATCAATCTCAGCAAACTGCAGAGTTTTCCGATCCCCGGTACCGAATTTAAATATGCCTTTCATGCCGATATGGAGTTTGATTCTATTCCACAGTTTGAAGAAGTGATTGGGGCTATTCGTCCTATGACGGAAGCCATTAAAATTTATGGTGTCTATAAAAGAGGCGTATGGAAATAAATTTTCCAAAGCGGAACATTATCGCATTATGAAAACAAGTAAAAGATTAAAAGGCATCGGTGAATATTATTTCTCGCAGAAACTGCGGGAAATAGAATCATTAAATCAATCCGGTGCACCCATCATCAATCTGGGTATTGGTAGTCCCGATCTTCCTCCGCATCCGGATGTGATTAAAACGCTTCAGGAAGAAGCTGCCAAAACCAATGTACATGCTTATCAGTCTTACAAGGGATCACCGGTATTGCGTAAAGCCATGGCCGGCTGGTACCAGCAATGGTACGGTGTGAATCTTGATCCGGATACGGAAATACTTCCGCTGATCGGGAGTAAGGAAGGGATCATGCATATCTGTATGACCTACCTGGATAAGGGTGACAAGGTGTTGGTGCCAGATCCCGGATATCCTACCTATAGCAGTGCGATCAAACTGGCAGGAGGGAAAGCTGTACCGTATACTTTACTTGCTTCAAATCAGTACGAACCGGATTTTGATCAGCTGAAAAAGAAAGCCGGAAAGATCAAGCTGATGTTTGTGAACTATCCGCAAATGCCGACCGGACAATTGCCTTCGGTAACACTGATGGAGAGACTGGTTCGTTTTGCAAAAAAACATCAGATCCTGATTGTTCATGACAATCCTTATAGTTTTATCCTGAATGAGCAACCGATGAGTTTGCTTTCGGTGAAAGGGGCAAAAGAAGTGGTGATTGAATTGAACTCTTTGAGTAAATCACACAATATGGCCGGCTGGAGAGTGGGGATGCTTTGCGGGTCAAAGGAAAGAATTGAAGAAGTCCTGCGTTTCAAAAGTAATATGGACAGCGGGATGTTTCTACCTGTTCAGCTGGCAGCAGCAAAGGCTTTGGGCCTGGGAAAAGAATGGCATGATTCAGTAAATCAGGTATACCGTGAACGAAGAGAAAAAGTTTTCATTTTGCTTGATGAGTTGGGATGTACATACAACAAAGAGCAGGCGGGTATGTTTGTGTGGGCCGCTATTCCCGAAAAATACAAAGACGGGTTTGCCCTCAGTGATGAAGTATTGTACAAAGCAAGGGTCTTTATTACACCCGGCGGCATATTCGGGGAGGCGGGACTGCCATATATCAGGGTCAGTCTTTGCAGCCCGGTAGAAAAATTTGAAGAAGCAATAAAAAGAATACTGGCGATAAAGGATTAGCATGTTGATGCATCATTCAAATAAATGAACATGGAAAGAAAAAAAATTGCAATCGTTGGGACGGGGCTTATCGGAGGCTCCCTGGCCATTCAATTGCACGAGAAGAAAATTTCTTCCCGGCTGATTGGGGTGGATGCCAATCCGATGCATGCTCAACAGGCCCTGGAACTGGAACTGGTGGATGAAATATTATCACTGGAAGACGCGGTTCGCGAAGCAGATGTAGTGGTATTGGCCATACCGGTTGATAGTTTGGTGCATTTGTTGCCCCTGGTGCTGGACCTGGTGGATCAGCAGATCGTACTGGACCTGGGTTCCACCAAATCGCAATTAATTGAAGTGGTGAAAAATCATCCGAAAAGAGGAAGATATGTGGCGACGCATCCGATGTGGGGAACAGAATACAGTGGTCCGGCTGCTGCGGTACGCGGAGCTTATGAAAACAAAGCCGTGATTTTTTGTAATGCGGCAGATTCAGATGCAGATGCTTTGCAATGGGTAAAGCAGATGTATAAAAAGATTGGAATGCATTTACTGGATATGGAAGCGAAGGCGCATGACCTGCATGCTGCTTATGTCAGTCATATTTCACACATTACTTCTTTTGCACTGGCCAATACGGTATTGCAAAAAGAGAAAGAAGAGAACGCCATCTTCGAACTGGCATCTGCCGGTTTTGAAAGCACGGTGCGGCTGGCAAAAAGTAATCCTGCTATGTGGGTGCCCATTTTTTTACAAAACCGGGAAAATGTGCTGGATGTACTGAATGAACATATTGCGCAGCTGACCCGATTCAGGGATTCGATTCAGGAAGGTGAGACAGAACAACTGCGGACATTAATTGAACAGGCCAATACCATTAAGAGAATCATCCGCTAAAAGGTGAAAACAGAAAGCCATTAAAAAGATAAAGAAAAATATATGACCCATTTCTGTCCTTCTTACCGGACAGGGAGATTAAATTTGTAAAAATGCAAACAACAGCAGCATCCTTGAATGAAAAAGTACAGGCCGTCTGGAATAAGCGGCCGATGATTATCAGTGGTCCATGTAGTGCCGAAACAGAAGAGCAATTAATTGCAACCGCACAAAGACTGGCAGCCACCGGAAAAGTGGATATGCTCAGGGCTGGTATCTGGAAACCCCGTACCAAACCGGGCATGTTTGAAGGGGTAGGTGCCAAAGGTTTACCCTGGCTGCAGCAAGCCAAAAAATTAACCGGACTTCCCACCACAGTGGAAGTTGCCACCGGGAAGCAGGTACAGGATGCGCTGACATTTGATGTAGATGTACTCTGGATTGGTGCCCGTACAACTGTGAATCCATTCAGTGTACAGGAACTGGCGGATGCATTGCGCGGTGTGGATGTACCCGTACTGATCAAGAACCCGGTCAATCCGGATATGGAATTATGGAGTGGTGCGGTGGAAAGAGTAGCGAGGGCCGGTATCAAACAAATCGGATTGATCCATCGCGGATTCAGTTCTTATGGAAATACAGAATACCGTAATGCCCCGATGTGGCATTTAGCGATTGATATGAAACTGAAATATCCGGATATGCCATTCATTAACGATCCTTCTCATATCTGTGGCCGCCGGGATATTTTACTCGATACCATGCAAAAGGCGATTGACCTTGACTATGACGGGTTCATTATTGAAAGTCATATTGACCCGGACAATGCCTGGAGTGATGCCAAGCAGCAGGTGACTCCGGAACGTTTGGCAGAAATGCTCGACAGTATTGTATGGAGAAGAGAAGATGTAAACTCAGAGGAGTACCATGCGGCTCTGGAGAAACTGCGTAACCAGATTAATCAGCTGGATGATGAGCTCATGCAGATACTCAGCCGAAGAATGATCATTGCGGAGCAGATTGGTCAGTATAAAAAAGATAATAATATCACCATCCTGCAAACCAACCGCTGGAATGAAATCATTGAACGTGCCACAGCCCGCGGTGAAAAAATCGGTCTGAGCAAGGAATTCATCACCCGGTATTTTGATGCGGTGCATATGGAAAGTATTAATCATCAGAAGAAAGTGTTGGATAGCTAGTGGCGAGTGGCTAGTGGCTAGTGGCGAGTGGCTAGTGGGAGTGGCAAGTGGGGGTCGGCTAGTAGGGTACGGTAAGTTGGTAGTGGGGAGTCAGTAGAGGCGAGTGGCGAGTGGGGATAAGGAAACAGTTGTTCTGTGGCTAACATTTACATAAGCAGATCGGGTTTAATTTTTTATTTATTTGTCTCTTGTTTCTTGGTTCTTGTGTTTTTTTTAAATTATGGAGAAGCGCCGCTTTAAATTTTCAGCCTCATCTACTGATCTGCATTTTGCAGCCGGCTTCAGTGCGTTGAAAAAAATCACTGATCCCAAAGCAAGTATCCTGATTACTGATGAAAATGTATTCAGGGCCCATGCTAAGAAAATGAAAGGTTGGAATACGATTGTGCTGAAACCAGGTGAGGAGTTTAAAGTTCAATCCACTGTTGATGCGGTGATTGAACAGCTGATTGCCATGGAAGCCGACCGGAAAACCACATTGGTTGGAGTGGGAGGCGGGGTCATTACTGATCTTACTGGGTATGTGGCATCGGTGTATATGCGCGGACTGCGTTTTGGTTTTGTACCTACTTCCATCCTGGGACTGGTAGATGCATCTATTGGGGGGAAGAACGGAATTGATATAGGTATTTATAAGAATATGGTTGGTGTGATACGCCAGCCGGATTTTATCCTGCATGATATGCAGTTCCTGAATAGTCTGCCCACATCTGAATGGGAGAATGGCTTCGCCGAGATTATCAAACATGCCTGTATCAAAGATTCCCGGATGTTTGCAGCACTCGAAGCCTCCTCATTAAAACAGTACCAGTCAAGGAAAACAGCTATCTGCCAAATGGTGCAGCAAAATGCAATGATCAAACTCAGGGTAGTGCAGCAGGATGAATTTGAAAAAGGCGATCGTCGTTTATTGAATTTTGGCCATACTCTTGGTCACGCCCTGGAAACACAATATGAATTATTACACGGACAGGCGATTGCAATTGGTATGACCTATGCCTGTCATATTTCAGAACAGCTTTGCGGGTTTAAACAAACGGAGCAGGTTGTTAATCTTTTATCGAAATATAATCTCCCGACTTACGCAACATTTGACCGGCAAAAAGTGTTTGAAGTACTGAAGATGGATAAGAAAAGAGAGAGAAAAGAAATGAATTATGTGCTGCTGGAAAAAATCGGAAAAGGAGTGGTTAAAACCATTCCGCTGTCTCAATTAGAAAAAATAATTACACGGTTATAGAAAAATAAGTTTTTGTAAAACAGGTACCCGGTTGATGCCGGAAATTTGAGTTTTTCAATTATACATGTATTCATCGCAGTAATCAACCAATGAAAGCAACCATTCGCCCAACCCGGTTAAAAGGCAGTATCCTGGCTCCGGCTTCCAAGAGTTCAATGCAAAGAGCCTGTGCGGCCGCGTTATTAAATAAAGGAGTATCGAGGTTACTGAATCCCGGCCATTCCAACGATGATAAAGCCGCGATTGGAATCATCCAGGCATTAGGTGCCACAGTTACCCATGAGCAGGATGCATTGGTCATTAAAAGCGGGGGAGTGCAGCCTATCGCTGATACGATCCATTGCGGAGAGAGTGGTTTAAGTATCCGGATGTTTACTCCATTGGTGGCATTGAGCAACCAGGAAATAACTATCAACGGTTCTGGAAGCCTCTTGACAAGGCCCATGGATTTTTTTGATGAAGTGCTGCCGCAATTAGGAGTAAAGATCAGCAGTCAGGAAGGCAAATTGCCAATGACTGTACAGGGGCCCTTACAGCCCCGGAATATTACAGTGGATGGATCATTGAGTTCGCAGTTCCTGACCGGACTGCTGATGGCTTATGGTCAAACATCCGAAGGCAGCATACAGGAGGAAACCACCATCACGGTAAAGGACCTCAAGAGTAAACCATATATTGATTTGACACTGGATGTCATGAAGCAATTCGGCTTGAATGTACCGGTGCATTCTAATTACGAAAAATTTGTTTTTAGCAAACAACCGACAAGTGAAGCCATTAATTCTCCAGTGGAATATGTTGTTGAAGGCGACTGGAGTGGTGGCGCTTTTCTCCTGGTGGCTGGCCTCATTGCGGGTCCGGTTACAGTGCGGGGACTGGATCTTACATCAACTCAGGCCGACAGGGCCATTATTGATGCGTTGATGGCCGCCAATGCTGCGATTGCGATGGATGCGAAAGGAATCACGGTTCATCCGGGAGAAATGGATGGTTTTTATTTTGATGCCACTGATTGTCCTGATCTGTTTCCTCCCCTGGTGGCTTTAGCTGCCTATTGTAATGGTCAAACGACTATCCGGGGTGTGAGCCGGTTGATGCATAAGGAAAGTAACCGGGCCTTAACCCTGCAGGATGAGTTTGATAAAATGGGTGTTTTCATTGAACTGGAAGGAGATACTATGACCATACACGGAAGTGAATTTGTAAAAGGAGCTGATGTTCATTCGAATCATGATCACCGGATTGCAATGGCCTGTGCCGTGGCTGCATTAAACGCAGTAGATGAAACAGTAATTGATGAGGCCGGGGCAGTGAATAAATCTTACCCTGATTTTTTTAAAGACCTTGAAAAACTGGGCGCTGACGTATCTTTAGATAACAAGATTAAACTTCATGAATAGTTTTGGGATGCTTTTCCGGATTTCCATTTTCGGTGAATCACATGGTGAATGTGTGGGCATTACCATTGATGGTTGTCCGGCAGGATTGCCATTGACAGCTGAAGATATGTTGCCTGATCTGGAAAGAAGAAAGGGCGGACAAGGCAAAGGAACCACGCCACGTAAAGAAGATGATTATCCGCTGATCAAAAGCGGTGTATTCAATGGAATGACAACCGGATTTCCCATTACTATCCTATTTGAAAACAAGAATACCAGGAGTGAGGATTACGACAAACAACGGAGTATCCCCAGGCCTGGTCATGCTGATTGGGTGGCGCACCAGAAATTTGGCGGACATGAGGATTACCGGGGCGGTGGACATTTCAGTGCCCGCTTAACTACCGGGATTGTTGCTGCGGGTGCAATTGCTAAGAAATTGCTGATGTTGGGTGTGTCATATCATGGGGAGACCTCACCCCTGACCATACAGGCTTTTGTGACAGAAATCGGCGGCGATAATAACCTTGAGCAGGGTTTACAAAAAGCAATTGATGCCAAGGATTCAGTGGGCGGACTGGTGGAATGCAGGGTTAGCGGATTACCCGTGGGTTTAGGCGAACCTTATTTTGATTCACTGGAATCAGCCCTGGCACATATTGTATTTGCCATTCCGGCTGTCAGGGGAATTGAGTTCGGAACTGGTTTTGCTGCAGCGAAAATGTTTGGAAGTGAACACAACGATGCCATCGAAGATATGGAGGGTACCACCCGTACCAACCATGCCGGCGGAGTAGTGGGTGGCATCAGTAACGGGAATGAACTGGTATTCAGGCTGGCGGTAAAACCGACATCTTCTACGCCAAAAGAACAAAATAGCTTGAATTGGGAGACCGGTACAACTGAAGATTTTACCATTAAAGGGCGTCATGATTTATGTGTGGCTTTAAGAGCACCGGTTATTGTAGAAGCCGTAACCGCTATTGTGCTGGCCGATTTCATGTTGCTTCATCAACAAATTAAACGGGTGCTATAATGCCAATAATCTATCATGTTGCTTTTGCAGATGCCTGGGAGGACGCCAGACAAAAAGGGGCTTACGAGCATCCTTCCCTGAAGGATGAAGGGTTTATTCATTGCTCACAGGACCATCAGGTAGCCGGTGTACTGGAAAGATATTTTGATGGGAAAACAAACCTGGTGAAACTGGTGATTGATACTGATCAACTGACCAGTCATTATGTTTTCGACTGGTCACCTACCACACAGGATACATTTCCCCATGTATACGGACCGATCAATGTGTCGGCAGTCACCGATGTAATCCCATTATAAATCTTTTGCCAGTTTTTTAAATTCGATATCCAGTATTTCGAATTTTACCGCAGATGGCCAGGAGTAATGCCACCATTCATCAGCATAAGGTTTGAAACCGTTTTGTTCCATCAGGTTTCGAAGCAGTTGGCGGTTCTGTAATACAGCTTCCGGTAATTTTGAAAATCCCTGGTGGGCGGTATCCGAGAAATTATCGAAGCCGGTCCCCATATTCAGTTCCTGACCGGTTTTAAGCATAATAATGGTAAGATCAACGGCGATACCGCGGTTATGTCCACTGCCATTTCGGGGATGTGCCACAAATCTTTCATCCCGGATCAGGTCCCAGAATTTTACGGTTACAGAATAAGGCCGGTAGGCATCAAAAATTTTCAGTCCCATTCCCTTTTTAGCCAGTTCCTCCTGTACATTGTTCAGGGCTTCGGCTGCAGGTTTTCTTAAAAAAGTCTGACGGGTTCCGGCGGGATACATCAGCCGGTGCATGAAATTATTGGTACTGGCATATCGGAGATCATATACAATCCCTGGAACAGCGTCCCGTAGTTCTACCATGGTTTTACTGACTTCCTGCTTCACCTGTTTTTTATACTCCTCATATTTGGAAGTAACCGGAGGCCGGATATACCCGGTATCCTGTGCAGTCGTTTGGTAAAAGGGGGCAGTTATAAAAAAGAGACAGCAGCAGCTATAACTGCGAAAAGCTTTTTGTATTTTGTTACTCATCCGGCCGTACCTGATTTAAGCGTAAATTACCTGAAAAAACCGGATGACACCGTTAAAACCCATATGAGCCACTACCTATCCTTTTTGCGGTTGATCCTGACCATTGCAGTTGTTGCTGTGATTCATTCCTGTGGTGACGGGGATAGCCAGTCTGTCAACCATGCATCCAGTCCGGAAGAACTCAGCCAGAAAACCAATGCACTCATTGCTGATATATTGAAGAGCGGAGCGACAGCTGATGCAGATTCCGGTTTCAGATTAGAACAGGCCGAACTGGTGAAGTTGATGTATGAACAAAACAATAACCAGCATATATGGGCTGCCGGACAGCAATGGAAGCCGGGAGCGGACTCCTTACAGGCTATCATCCAATCGGCCCGGTTGCTGGGGCTTTTTCCGGAAGATTACCATGCAACTGCACTTGGCAGTATCTGGCAGGAAATGGTAATGGATAGTCTGGCAAAAAATGCAAGAAGGGATGCCATGCTTTGGGCAAAGGCCGACCTGATGCTGACCGATGCCTTTGCACAACTGGTACATGATATCAAACTGGGGCGCTTGCCCAATGACAGTATCAGTTTAAATAAGGACACTGCCATTAATACCAGTTGGCTGTTGCCGGAATTAGATAAGCTAAAAGAAACAGGTGCTTTCAGCCAGTTCATTCGTTCATTGGAGCCGGATCATCTGGCTTATCACGAGATTAAAAAGGGCATTCCTGATTTTTTGAAAAATGCGCAGTTTAAAACTTTTACCAAAGTGCCTGCAAAAGAACAGGCGGACTATAAAACAGCGTTACAAAAAAGACTATTTGAAGGAGGGTATATCGCTTTTGATTCTGTTGCGGCTGACTCTGCACAGCTATCCGAAGCAGTTAAGAAATTTCAGAAAGAAAAGGGATTGACGGTGGATGGTCGTGCCGGGGAAGGAACGGTGCGTATGCTGAACCTGTCGGATGAGGAGAAATTCATCCGGATCGTGATCAGTCTGGATAAATTCAAAAAACTGCCGGCGCAAATGCCGGAGAAATATATCTGGGTCAATGCCTCCTCTAATTACCTGGATATGGTGGAGGATGGTAAAATCGCTTTTACCTCCCGGGTGATTTGCGGGAAACCCAAAACCCGGACTCCTTTGCTGAATAGTGCCGTATCGGTTCTGATAACCTACCCGCAATGGGTGCCTCCTCCCAGTATCGTTTCCAAGGAAATCCTGCCGGCGGTAAAAAAGAATCCGGGCTATCTGGCCAAAAAGGGATTCAGCCTGGTGGATAAGGACGGCAACGAAGTGGATCCTTATTCAGTGGACTGGTCCAAATACAGTAAGGGGATTCCTTACCGGGTGGTGCAGGGTAGTGGGGATGCTAATGCCCTCGGGATCATCAAGTTCCATTTTGACAACAAATACTCTGTTTACCTGCATGATACCAATCAGCGCTACCTTTTTTCCAACGCTATGCGGTCCCTGAGCCATGGTTGTGTTCGGGTACAGGACTGGCAGAAACTGGCCCGGTACGTCCTTCGTACCGATAGTTTGAAGGCACCCCGGAACTTTCATACAGGGGACTCCATGAGGGTCTGGCTGGCCAATAAAGAGAAGCATCATATCCAAATCAGGAATAAAATGCCCGTTTTTATCCGGTATTTGACCTGTGAGGGCCGGGAAGGCCGGCTGCAATTTTATGATGATGTGTATGGGGAAGACCGGTATCTCCGGGAAAAATACTATACCCGTCCAACGACCTTTTAAGCCCTTTCTTCACATGTTTTCTACACCCTGGCAGGCTTCGCAACCCTATGAATCATAGCTAAATAATTTATTTCCTGATATTAAACTTACCCGTTATTTTTGTTTAGATTAAAACCAAACTATCTCTTTATGAAGAAGATACTGTCTGCATTAATTGCACTGTACCTGCTTGTACCTGCCAGTTACGGTCAAGAAGATGAAATTAGACCTAAGGCGCTCGGTATTAGTTTTTTTGTAAACGATTTTGTGACACCTGCCCGTATACGTTCCAGCTCATTGGTAAAAGTATTGGCCGACAAAAAACTGGCTAAGCTCAGTGAAATGAGTCCAGGTATTGCGATCAACTATTTCAAAGGGATCAGGAAGCATATGGATTATGCTTTATCACTCGGCGGTACTTTTCTTCGCTACCCAATGCCGAATAAATCATTTGGTACAGATAAACTGTTGCTGGAAGCCTCCGCTGCAGTGAACCTGAAAATGATGACAGAGAAATACTGGGTGCAGCCCTATATAACTCTGGGTGTATCTGGTCACAAATACCTGAATTATTATGGCGCCAACCTTCCGTTGGGAGTTGGTCTGAAAATTAATTTTATTGATGAAGCACACCTGTTCATCAACTCTACTTACAGGGTTCCCCTGACTACTGAAACTTCTAATTATCACCTGCAGCATGCCATCGGTGTGGCGGCTCGTCTGGGTAAAAAACCAGAACCCAAAGTGGTGGTCTTAGATCGTGATGGTGATGGTGTTCCTGATAATGTGGATGCCTGTCCTGATGTTCCTGGTCCCGCTGCTACACAGGGTTGTCCTGACCGCGATGGA
>Ga0075160_10001000_pt1 | contig 17401 bp, 9 predicted proteins | sample JI91814C2DNA_FD_70969 | JGI IMG/M metagenome (GOLD analysis project Ga0075160, IMG submission 70969) | Wastewater effluent complex algal communities from Wisconsin, to seasonally profile nutrient transformation and Carbon sequestration -... | ecosystem: Engineered > WWTP > Effluent > Algae... | reverse complement strand
TCCCGTCGTCCAGGTTGTCCTCCAGGAACATCAGGTTGAACGGTCGCTTCCAATAGACGTAAGGAATGGTGTCCACCGCGTTGCCGCTGGTGATGATCACACTGTTGTACCCGGGCACGGCCGTGTCCATGTTCGATCCTGGTCGTGCCGTGATCTGGGTGCTGGTGACAGTGAGCACTTCAAAGGGTTCACCCCAAGCGGTGATGCTGTTCTCGGCCAGGTCGGTGTTGAAAGGTCCGCCGGTGAAGGTGACCACTTGATCACGGTAAGGAACGAGCGGACTCCAACTGGTGATGAGGTCCGCACCGATGTTCCCTCCGCCACCACCACCATTGTTGCCGCCACCGCTTGGGTTGGCTGTATCATCATCGTCCTTCTTGCACGCGGTGGCCAGAAGGAGAAGTGTCAATGAAAGGAGATGGAGCTTGTTCATGGAGTTCAGTTCTTGATGATTCGCGCAATGAATACCGAATCAGGTGTCCGGATCCGTGCAGTGTAGGATCCATTGCTGAACGCGGCGATGGAGATCGATCGTCCATCCCCTTCGACGGTGGTCATTCTACCCAGCATATCGAGCAACTCGACCGTGACGAACTGTTCACCGTCAGGTAGGCCGAAGCTGACGCGGTCCTGTGCAGGGTTCGGGAAAGCCAGGATCGAACGGCTGTTCACGGTTTCTCGGATCCCCACATCGTTGTACAGTTTTCCCGTACGGAATAGGTGTGCAGCATAGAGGTTCTCATCGGTACCCCTCCAGAAGCTCACCGCGCCACCATTGCCATCGGGGAGTTCCACCCGCTCGCCATTGGACGGCCCGAAGGACGTGGCGAAGGATGCCACCTCCGACCACGCGAGGGTCCCATCCGCCCGCACACGCATGGCCGCGTACCTACTGGGTCCGCTCATGTCCATGATCGCGATCACCGCACCGCTGTCACTGGGGACCAATCGGCTGGTCGGCTGGTATACGGACTCCAGGATCGCGGGAACGCCGCTGCTGATCCATTGCGGTTCACCCGTGGCCAGATCATACCGTTGTATATATAGGCCGATGCTATCGGATTGGTTGTCCATCCAGCTTACATAGTAGGCTCCGTCGTGCACGAGACCATCGATGTTCACTTGGCTGTTGGGTTGGTCACATGCCACCTGCACGGCAGGTGTCCATAAGGGTTCGCCCACGGTGTCGATACGGTTCATGCGCAGGTCAATGCCACCGACCTCCCACACCGTGGTCAGTGCACCCTGGTCATCCATGCTCGAGGAGAAGCCGTACTGCAGTCCACTTGCATCCGAAAGGGTCACGCCCCCCGCCCAAACGGCAACACCGAGACTGTCGTAACGGAACGCTCGTAAAGGCGTGCCTGCGCCATTGCTACCGCGGACCACGGTGAGTATACCGTCTGCGCCGTCCGGGTGGACTTCGAACGCACCGGATCCTCCAAAGCCGACCAATGTCCCGGGCAGGTCGAATTGGATGGTGCCGTCCATGTCGAACCGTTGAGCGCGGTAGCCGCCTCCGCCGCCGTTACAATTGTAGCAGTAGGCCATCAGGTAGGCGCAATTCCCACTGGCCACCAGGCGCGGGTTCTGATAGGTATTGTTGCTGGTGAGCACCGCAGCTTGCGGCCACAATGGTTCGCCATCGGTGTTGAAGCGCATGGCCCTTGTGGTGTCGCCTTGGTAGATGGTCGAACCGGTCACGAACGCGATCATCAATGAACCATCCGGCATCAGCAGCGCGCTGGGCTGGTTCACGCTTCGGCCTGGTTGATCCCAAAGCAGTTGTCCGTTCGCGGTCCACAGCGCGTTTCCTTCGCTGTCGAAGTGCTGACCGAAGAGTTGCGCGCGGTCCACGTTGTTACGCAGGTCGCTCCAGACGGCATAGTAGCCGCTATCGGCATCGGCAATGGCTACAAGGTTGCGCTGGGCGTTGGCCGCGTTGCAGACTGGCATTGGCGCCGCGGGGTCGGTGCTCCATTGGGCAAAGGTTCCAGCGTGGATCAGGATGGCTATCATCACTGAACCCAGGCGGATCTCGGTCGTGTTCATGGCGCGAAGCAACGATGGACCAACTACGAGGGAAAGGCCTCTTGAGCGAGCGGTCGGGGTGTTGAGGGAGTGGCTCAGGGAATGACGAATCGCGCGTTGGAAATGGCTCCATCCGTGAACACGGCAATGGCGCAGTACGTGCCAGGATCCGCGTCGTGGATCGGGATCAGCTTGGCGAGATGAGCGTCCCATGACCTGCGCAAGACGATCCTTCCACTGGCGTCGATGATCATTAGTTCTGTCGGTAGAGGACCCGCTTCACCAAACAAGCTCAACTCCACATGTTCACCAATTGATCGCACCTTGAGTTGGGCGCGAGGTGATGGGTCGGGGGCCTGAAGCGTTGCTCCCAGCGGTACAAGGGAATAGTGCAGGTGATAGAGAAACGCATCGCTACTCCCACCGCCGTAGAGGGTCTGATGGACCATGGGGGCATTGATCGCGATGGGATAGGTGGTTGTGCCCGTGACCATCATGCCATGTGGGTTGGCGGATACCGCACAGTTGGTGGCCGCCAAGGCCAGGTTGGGCTGATAGTAAAGCGTTCCACCAGTGCTGAAATCGAGGCAGAACGATTGGCCAGGCGAATTGAGATCGTGCAGGTGCTGGATGCCTCCGAGTGCGATGTGGCCGTTCTCCGTGCCATCCACGGATGTGAGCTGGTCATTGAGCGATGTGCCGTGATATGAACCCCATGACCTTGAGCCATTGCTGGTGTTGAAGACAGCAACGAAACCATCGCTCATACCACCGGCGAATGAGGTCTGGTGCGCACCTGTCGAAGCGATGCCCCAATTGGAATCGGTCCGGCCGCAGATCGCCACCCTCGATAGACCCGCGTAGGCCAGGTCAAGCACGATGTCGTTACCACTGCCACCGAAGTACGTACCCCAGACCCGCAGCCCGTTCAAGGCGTTGTAGTTGATTAGATAGGCGTCAGCGCCACCGTTGAATGTACCGTCGTGTCGACCTAGCGTGTTGGTGGCTATCCCTGAGGTGTTGTATGTGGTGCCCGTAACGGCCAAACGGTCGTTCCCGATGAAGGCTACTCCACTTGGAAGTCCGCCCATCCAGGGATCGTTTCCAACGTAGGTCGCCCAGAGTCGTTGGCCACTCCCGGAGAGTACGGCGAGGAGGTCGTGCCCGGCCGTCGGGTTCTCCGTCCCTGGCGTGGCGATGCCTGCTATCGATGTGCTCCAGCCTGCGATCGCGATACGACCGTCCGGTGCGATCGAAACGGCCCTTATCTCTTCTTGGTTCGGGAAGTTACCGGTACCAGCGTAGTAGGTTCCCCAGATCCTCGTTCCGTTGGGGTTGAAAAGGATGGCAAAGCCATCATAGTTGTCCGTCGCGGTGCTCTGGAACGTGCCCGTGGTGGCTATACCGGAGGTCGAGCTAGTGTATCCGACCACGGCGAGCACACCGACCTGGCTGGAAGCGATATCGTTGGCGATGTCGGTCGAAGCACCACCGAAATAGGTGCCCCACAGCCGTGTGCCAGCCTCATTCATTTTGACGATGAACCCGTCCGAGGATTGGTTGTAGGTCGCGTCGAACGAGCCGGCCGTGGCCATGTTCATGGCGGAGTTGGTATGACCTGTGACATAGGCATTGTTGCTGCCGTCCAATGCCGTACCTGTGCCAACATCGATGCCTGCGCCACCATAGTAGGTTCCCCATATGATCGGAGATGGGTCGATCACAAGCACGCTGCCTTCGGTCCTCTCTTCGGTCCGGAAACCGAATGTTCCATCTCTGCCGATCGCATAGCCTACATTGATGAGGGACTTCTTCCAATCTTCCTCCACCCAACTCTCGGGTATGGACTCTTCAAGTTCCCCGTCCGCCCAGGAGATCACCATGCTGCCTTTCAAACTCTCCCGGATCTCCGAGCCTTCCACGCTGAAACGTACATCGGACAGGTTGCCATTCGGCCTAACGATCACATCATACTTGAATCCGTCCGCGCTCGCGTTGAAGCGCACATCGATGTCGGGCCACACGTCGCGGTAGGTGATGGTGGAATAAGAACGAACGAACGTTGCACCCGCTTCACCCGTCACGTCGGTGTAGTTGTTCGTGTAGTCCTCGCTCTCACCTTCGCGAAGGATCTCCGGTCCGGGGTTGCCGTTCACGAAGCGCAGGTCGATGCGGTGGAACCGGTAGGTGGTCGGGATCGGTCCCGGGATCGGCCGCCCCATTTCATCAATGCCATGAGCGGGATCCCCAACGGTGGGACCTCCTTCACCTTCTTCCATTGTATAGGTATCGTACGCGAACCCATTGTTCCTCAGCTGCACGTTCATACCCGCACCATTGAAGAGGTACAGCACCGAAGGATTCGGCTTGCGGAACTGATCATGGATCTGACCCTTGTTCTCAGTGAAGCCCGTGGGGCCACTGCCGGCGCTGGCGTCATTGGGAAGGAGGATCGGCACTACGAGAGCGACCCCGATAACGATCTTCGAGCGGTGAAGGCAAGTGTTCATGCTGTTGGGCGTTGGTCATTGAAGTAGCAGGTGCCACAGTTCAGTAATATGGCGTTCAGTGGCGAGGATGTGAACGCGAATGGAGCGCTTCAGAGGATGACGAATCGACCCCAACTACGCTGGCCTTGGGTCGAAAGCAGCACTGCCATGTAGGTCCCGGGACGTAGGTGCTCGTTCAGGTCCATGGAAGAGGAACCCGTGGGCCATTCGGTAGAGAGCAATTCGCGACCTAGGGCGTCGTGAACAAGGAGTGTTCCACCTTCTTCATGGATCTGTACCTCTTCCGCGAAGGACAATCGGACCTTGTCGTGGTGGAGCGTGGCTTGGATCAGGTTGCTTCGATGTTCCAGTTCTGGAACAGCACCCATCGCCGCCGGTGCGATCTGGAGCTTCACCAGTCCCGCATCACCTCCGCCCACTGATACGGTCTGGTGTGCACCAACTGTCGGGAAGGACGGTACGGTGGAGGTCAGGCAGACCGTGGCCAGGAGCGTGGACCCTTTCATGCTCACACTCGTTTGGTCATTATAACCTTGGGTCAACAGATCCAACTGGCCATCAGGAACTCCTGCATTCGTGTAACACAGTAGGAATTTCCGTGAGCTGACCGCCGGGTTCGCAAAAGGGCGTTGCACCCCGGCGACGTGGAATGTGCCGTTGTTGGCAGCGGCGATCGACTTGAAGGTCTCCTGTTGTGACCCAGTGCCGTAATAGGTTCCCCATGTGCGGACGCCGTTGGCTACAGTAAAGGATGCGAGGAATCCGTCGCGATATTCGTTGAGAACGGATTGTGTTGAACCCGCAGTGGCTATGCCAGTTGACGAGGTTGTGGTTCCTGCGATGACGACTTGGTTCAATCCTACATAAGCGATGGCGTTCGCGACGTCGTCGTAGCTCCCACCATAATAGGAGCACCAGGTCTTTTGTCCATTATCGGCGTACCGCGCGATGAAGGCGTCCGACCCTGAGTTGTAGGTCAGGTCATGCACGCCGGGCCATGACTTGGAGATGCCACTGTTGGACTTGGTGAAACCCGTAACGGCCACGGAATTCGAGCCCACATGACAGATGTCGTTCACGGAGTCGGCTCCGGGCCCGCCCAAGTAGGTGCACCACAATTTGACACCCCCTGTCGTCATCCGGCCAAGGAAGCCGTCCTGCTCACCACCGTAGCTATTGTCCGCTGCGCCAGCGCCAGTGATGTTGTTCGTTGAACCGGTGTTGCCACAGAAGGAAAGGTTGTTGTCAGGCCCTATGGCCAACGATAGGATGTGATCGTCGCCGTTGCCACCGTAGTAGGTGCTCCAGATCAGTTGTCCCGCATCATTGAATTGTGCAATGAAACCATCCACAGCTTCTGCATGGATGTACTGGTATACCCCGGCATAGTCGGGGTAGGAGACGCCCGAGGTCGAATTGGTATGGCCTCCGACATAGGTGATGCCATTGGCACCGACGGCGATGCTCGTAGTGATGTCCGAGCCAGCTCCACCTAGGAAGGTGCCGTATTGCCTGATCCCGGCCGAATTGAATTTGACGAGGTAGGCATCCTGTGAGGCGCTGTAGGTGGCATCGTATGCACCCGCTGTGGCGATGAACGAGGCGCTTGTGGTATGCCCAGCGAGGTAGACATTGTCAAGCGCATCCATGCCGGTCTCGATGGCGATATCCGTCCCGCTGCCACCATACAGCGTGGCCCATTCCACAGTGGGTGTCGGGTCGATCACCAGTGTACCCTCGCCCTGCTCCATGGCGTTGAAACCGAACGTTCCGTCATCCTCGATCGCATACGTGATGTGTGTCTGACTGCGCCTACCTCCCTGTTCGAACCAACTAGCCGGTATGGATTCTTCCAACGCCCCACCAGCCCATGCGAAAAGAAGCCGGCCTTTCGCCCCTTCGTTGAGTTCAGCGCCATCCACTTGGAACCTCACGGTACTCACTTCACCACCTGGATGCACGATCACATCGTATTTGAAGCCATCCTCACCAATGTTGAAACGCACATCGATATGGGGCCAGACGTTCCGATACGTTACGGTGGAATATGACCGGACGTTGGTGACTCCTCCAGCACCGGTCATGTCGGTGTAGTAATTGCTGTAGTCCTCATGCTCGCCTTCAGAAATGATCTTGTGATCACCAGAGGCAGTGACGAAGCGTAGGTCGATGCGATGGAAGTTGTAGGTCGACTTCACGCGCTCTGTGCGCATTCCCTCGCTCCGTGACCATTCCCGATCCGTCTCGTGATCGAGCTCATTCACGGTGTAGGTGTCATAGGCGAAGCCGTCCTTCCGCAATTGTACGTTCATGCCCGGGCTATTGTAGAGGTACAGTACATCCGGATTGGGCTTCCGGAACTGATCGTGGATCTGGCCTTTGTTCACAACGAATCCATCACCGGAGGCGATCAGCGAGAATGCGCTGATGATGGAGAGGAGGGTGGGTAGCGTGCGCATGGGTTTGGCGTAGGTCCAACAAAGCAGCGCCGCCGATCGATCGATCCCTTAGGACGTCGAGCCGGCGGCGCAATGGATGAGGGAACGGTTCAGGGTATGACGAAACGCATGGTCTTTCGAGCATCTAGCGGTCCATCCAGCATTACGATGTGTACACCCGGCCGTAGACCCAATGAAAGATCAACCACGAGCTCATCACGATCGAGGGACCGTTCCAGGACAATACGGCCCTGCATGTCCCAGACCGTTATTTGAGTGAATACCGGTTCTTGGTCGCCACGAAGCTGGATGATCGGTGAAGCTGATGTCGCGTCGTGGATCGTGTCCATCTTTGATGTGGAATGGTCATCCTCCGTTCTTGGTAATATGCCCAAGGGCACTAACGCATAGTGCAGGCGGAAGTGGAACCCATCGCCGCCACCACCGCCATGGACTGGTTGATGCACGCTCGGGAAACCGTACCCTCCTGTATATGCGGTCGTGCCGGCAGCCACCAGCAGGTCCACATTCGCAGCCACCGTGCAATGTGTCGCTTGCGTGGTCAATCCGGGTTCGTAGTAGAGCACGCCATCATTTCGGTAGTCGGCAACGAAAGCGCCGGTCCCGAACCCTTGCGAAAGGCCACCAACACAGAAGTGTCCGTTGTTGGTCGCAGCAAGCGAACGGAGTTCCTCGGAAAGGCCGGTCCCATGATAACTACCCCATACGCGTGAACCATTGGAGATGGTGAAAACAGCAACGAATCCATCTTTGCCTCCGCCACCATGGGTTCCCTGCTGAGCGCCTGGGGTACTCATGGCGTTGGTGGAAGATGTATGCCCACAGATGGCAACTTGATTCAGTCCAATATGGTCGACGTCATAGGCCATGTCGTAACCCGAGCCTCCGTAGTAGGTACACCACACCTTGGCGCCGGTCATATCATATCGTGCGAGATAACCATCCAAGCCGCCTCCGGAAAACGATCCGTCATGGCGCCCAGCAGTATTGGTCGCGATACCGGTCACTCCCTCGGTTGAACCAGTGACAAGCAGGCCGGTCGTACCTATGAACGCGATGCCTCTCGCGTCATCGTGGGTGCCTTCGTTGCCGCCCAGATAGGTGCCCCAGAGGCGTGATCCGCTCCATGTGAACGATCCGATGAACGCATCGCCACCTCCGTTCCATGATGGGTCTGCTGTTCCCGGTGTGCCCAATGCATCCGGCGAAATGGCATAACCACAGACAGCGATGTGGCCGGCTGTGGAAACACTCACGGCATACAATTGGTCCGACTGGGATCCACCATAATAGGTGCTCCAAACGCGTGTGCCAGCCGAACTGAAACGAGCGATGAAGCCATCGGTGGATTGGGCGAGACCAAGTGCAGGTTGGAAAGCACCTGCACTGGCGATCCCCGATAGGGACGCGGTAGTCCCCACGATGACCACGTCCCCGTTGGGGCCCAAGGCGACGCTGTTCCCTTCATCCTTGCCAAGGCCTCCGAAATAGGTGCTCCAAGCGCGAGCACCATTGGGGTCGAACTTGACCAAGTAGGCGTCGCCGCCTGTATTGTAGCTGATGTCGAACGCGCCCGAAGTGGCCATGTTGAAGAAGGAGGTGGTGTACCCAGTGACCAAGCTGAACTGGTCAGTGCCCAACGCGACCGCCCGGGATTCGTCGAGCCCCGCACTTCCCAGATACGTACCCCAAATGATCGGACTCGGGTCGATCACCAAGGTGCCGCTGCTCGACCGGTCCACCGCGAATCCAAAGCGGTCGCTCCCCTCCATGCGATACCGCGCGTTCACCCGTTCCTTGCGCCGGCCCTGTTCCATCCAGCTATCGGGTATCAGCTCCTCCAGTGAACCACTTCCCCAGTCGAGGACCAGCCTGCCCTTCTGACTTTCGCTGATCGCGGCACCCTCCACCTTGAACCGTGCATCGTTCAGATCACCACCTGGATGCACGATCACATCATACTTGAAGCCATCCTCACCGCTGTTGAAACGCACATCGATCTTCGGCCACACGTCGTGGTAGGTGACGGTGGAGTAGGAGCGGACGAATGTGGCACCGGCCTCGCCGGTCACATCGGTGTAGTAGTTGGTGTAGTCCTCGCTTTCGCCTTGCTGAACGATCGTTGCCTGCGGGTCCCCGTTCACAAAGTGGATGTCGATGCGGTGGAAGTCGTAGGTGATCGGGGCGGTATCCGTATCCATACCCACTTGCAAGTCCTTCACACGCGCACGCTCCAACCCTTGCGTCCTTTCCTCCTCACGCACTGAATAGGTGTCGTACGAGAACCCGCACTTACGTAGCTGTACATTCATCCCGGGGCCATTGTAGAGGTACTGTACGGCTTGGTTCGGCCTTCCGAACTGGTCGTGGACCTGCCCTTTGTTGGCGATGAACCCTGCTCGCTGGTCCTGGTGGGAAGCGTCAAAGGCAACGGCAGCGAAGGGCAGAAGGGCGAGAGAAGCAATGGCCAGGCCGAGGGAGATGTTGAGGATGGTGCGTTCGTGTTTCATCGCTTCCGGGGTTGGAAACACGAAACAGGTCCAAACCAGGACCGAACGAAAGCGGTTCCGAGCGAGCGGTGCGAGCAACGAGTGAACGGCTCAGGAGGCCAATGCCCGCAATACCTCTTCCCGTTTCCGTCGGCTAACTTCAAGCCGTGCTTGGTTCTTGAGCACCACATGCCCATCGTCGAGGTGCGTGATCTGTGCCTTGTTGACCAAGGTGCTCCGATGGACACGCAGGAAGCCCAACGGCAACAGCATGTCCTCATAATCCTTCAGCGTACGAGCGCTCACGAACCTGCGGCCGTCCAGGGTATGGAGTTCCGTGTAGTTGTCGTCCGCGGTGCAATGGCTCAGTTCAGCGGGAGGCACGAAGTAGGTGCGGTCCCCGGTGGTGAGCGTCAGCTTCATGTGCTGTTCATCGGCTTGGCGGATGTTCTCCAGGAACTGTTCCTGTGCGACCTTCCTATCGAGGGATGGGTGGCGCTCTCCATAACGCTGCATTGCCGCATCAAGCTCGTCCGGTTGTACCGGCTTCAATAGGTAGTCCAGGGCACTGAAGCGGATGGCTTGGATCGCATAACGCTGGAAGCCGGTGCAGAAGATGACCTCGTAGGGCCAGTTGCCCAGCCGCAGCAACAGGTCGAAGCCACTGCCGCCGGGCATCTCCACGTCGAGGAACAGCAGGTCGGGTGCTTGTAAGGTGATGAGCTCTTGTGCATCAGTAATGGTTCCCGCTTCACCGATCACCGTTACTTCCGGATGCACGGCCAGCAGCGAACGCAGGTAGTCCCTGTTCGACGCATCATCATCCACGATCAAGGCCTTGATCATTCCTGTCCGCTGGACCGGCAAGATAGCGGACCCAACGCCTTACAGCAGCAGGGTGACACGCGTGCCGATCGGTGCCCCGCCGATATCGTGCAGGTCCTCCACCCGAACAGCTCGTTCACCGCCCAACCTTCTGGTCAGCAGCAGGAGTCGCTCGCGCGTAAGTTGCATGCCAAGTGATCGATGGTCCTTGGTGGTATGCGTCGAGGTACCTGTAGCCTGCCGTCCAACTCCATTGTCGGTGATCGTGCAGCACACCCGTTCCCCGGCGCGTTGGAACCGGACTTCCAACCTCCGTTCTCCCTCCTTGCCTGAAAGCCCATGCAGCACGGCATTCTCCACGAAGGGTTGGACGATCAAGGCGGGAACCTCCGCCTCCTCGTCGAGTAGTTCCGGATCGATGTCCACGACGAAGGTCAATCCTTCCAAGCGTACGGATTCCAACTTCAAGTACTGCCTGAGGAAGTCGGCCTCGGCCTCCACCGCCACCCTGTCATCCACACTATGGTCAAGGACCTGGCGCAGCAGACGCGCGAAACCCTGCAAGTAGGCCAGGGCTTCAAGTTGCTTTCCGGCCTGTGTCATTCGTGCCGCGCTCGTCAGGCTGTTGTAGATGAAGTGCGGGTTCATCTGGCTGCGCAACAACTTCAACTCGAGCAGTCCGTTGATCTCCGTGATCTCCTGATTGCTGGCCGCGAGCTTCTTGTTCAGCCCCTCCAACAAGCCCGCGTGACGCCGTTTCTCCCGGTAGTTATGGAAGAAGAGCAGCGCGGCTGTCAACGCCAGCAACGCGATCACACCGATGCCGACCAACCGTTGCTGGTTCCGCCGGATGCGTTCGGCCTGTTCCCTGTTCTGAGCGCGTAACACCGCGTTGTCCCTTTCCTTCCGTTCGGTGTCGAATGTGGTGCGCAGGCGTGCGAGCTCCCGTTGCGTGTCGGCACCCTGCAGGCTGTCCTTCAGTGCCAGGTAGCGCTCCATGTGGCTGAATACGCCATCGGCGTTACCCTGTGCACGGGCCAACTGAGCCAGGCTGTACGCGTAGTTCATCATCAGCTCGCTGTCCCCGGTGCCCAAGGCCAGCGCTTCGCCTGTGCGCAGTGCCTCGGCGGCTTCGTCCATATGCCCCATACGTAGGTGCAGGGCACCCAAGTTGCGCAGCACATAGGAAAGGTCGGTGGTGCTGTGCAGGGTGTCGTAGTGGGCGCGTGCGGTGCGGTAGGCGTTCAGCGCAGCGGCAGGGTCGCTGGGGGCCAGCAGGTCGCCGGTGTTCTCCGCCGTAATGCCCAGGCCCTGATGATCACGTAGTGTGGTGAAGATGGCCGCTGCTTCCGCCATGCGTTCCAGTGCGCGGGCCGTGTCGCCCTGCTCACGGTAGGTGTTCCCGATGGCGACCGCGCAATTGGCCTGTTTGTTCGTGCGACCCAGCGCACGTTCCAAGGCCGCCGACCGCTCCAGGAATTCCAGGGCCTGCGGTATGTCTCCTGTTTTCCGGTAAGCGATACCGATGGAGTACAGGAGTATGGACGTGCTCGCACTGTCCCCAGCTTGCTCGCTGGAGCGCAGGGCATCCAGGAAATGCTTCAAGGCCCCCACCTGATCGCCGCGTTTCTCGGCCACCCAGCCTTTGTTGCTCAAGGTCACAGCGACGTGCTCGGGCCGACCGGCCTTGCGGAACAGCGCCAACGCCCGGTCCAAATGGACATCCGCACTATCCAACCGTCCTTGTCCAGCATCCAACCAACCGAGGTTGTTGTGGGCATCGCCGATGGCACGTTGGTTTCCAATGGAGGTGGCCAAGGCCAGCGCTTGTTCGCCACAGAGGCGGGCACTGTCAGGGTTTGCGTGGATCAGGTTGAAGCAAAGACGAGCGAGCGCATCTGCGCGCAGGGTATCGTTGGTGGCACGTGCCAGCTCGGTGCGGATGCCGGGTACAAGCGATGCGTCCTGGCCGGATGCGACGACCGCAAGGGCAAGCACAAGTGTGGAACACAGGGAACGCATGGGGTATGAAACAGAAAAGGCCATCCGAAGATGACCTTTTTGCGGACCGGACGGGACTCGAACCCGCGACCTCCGCCGTGACAGGGCGGCATTCTAACCAGCTGAACTACCGGTCCGTACAGCGACGCTTTCCAGCAGCGCGGGTGCAAATGTAGGGCTACGACGGGAACCTGCAAACGAGGGTTGAAAAATTCCGTTTCCGATCGACGAGGCCGGTGCCACCCTTCAGGTCTTTCCTAGCGGAGCGGAGCCTACTTTTATCCGATGATCAAATGGGCAGTTGTATTCGCCTTCTTGCCGGTTCCCGCCATTGCACAGCACGTTCAGAACGGCGGATTCGAGATGATGCCGGATACCGGCTCCTTTCGACCCCTGTTCTGGTATGTCAGCGATGGTCTTCTGGTGCAGCCTTCAACGGAACAGCCTGTTGAAGGTGTGCGATCACTGTATCTCCACGGCAACTTCACCCCAAGCGCCCCTGGCCACCTCGTTCATAACGATACGAGCCGCTACACAGGGCTCCATAAGCTGCGGGTCTCGGTCAAGGTCAAGGTCGATAGCGGAGAAGCAGGGGTGGAGTTGTTCGCCTATTCCACCACGGATGAAGGGGGCACCTTGAATTACCAGGTCGCCAGGCCACAAGGCGTTTCCCAGCACCCGGGATGGGAAGAACTTGTGCTGACCTGCTGGGTCAATGAACAGGTACGCAGCCTCCGCATCGGGCTCCAGCTGAAAAGCACGGTGGACCTGCTTGTTGATGACTTCAGTGTGCAGGAACTGCCTCGAAAGGACACTCCGGTCGCGTCTGAACTGCTACACTATGCGGATGAAGTGCTCGCGTTGATCACGGAACATTCGCTGTACCGGAGCACCCTCGACACGGCTGTGCTCCGTGACGAGCTGTTGCAGCTGCTCGCGGATGGGCGCACGACGGACGACTTCCAACAAGTGGCCAACTTCTTCCTGAAGACCATTGATAAACACAGCTTCTACTGGAGCAAGGCTGAAGTGGAGGCTTGGCGTGGAACGGATACGGATGATGATGCGATGTCGGGCTCGGAGGAGGCCTTCGACTTTCCCGTCACCACCGGCCACTTGATCGGTGAGGATGTGGCTTACCTGAACATGCCGCCTTTCAATTCAGGGAACGCGGCATGGGATACCCACTTCGCCGATACGCTGCACGGACTGATACGCACCTTGGACCGTCCCGGACTGAAAGGATGGGTGCTGGACCTTCGTGGGAACCAAGGTGGTAATTGCTGGCCGATGCTGGCGGGTATCGGTCCTGTGCTGGGCAATGGGGTATGCGGGTATTTCGGAGCGGGCGAGGACCGATCCCATTGGTCCTATGGCGAGGGGCGAAGTTCGATGGACGATACCGTCCAATGTGCCATTTCACGGTCCCCATACACCTTGCATGCACCCGATCCGCGCGTTGCGGTGCTCACCGGACCTGCCACTGCCAGTTCCGGTGAGGTGGTCGCTGTGGCTTTCCGTGGCCGACACGGAGCACGCAGCTTCGGGTCAGCGACCGCGGGTTATTCCACCTCCAATACCAACTTCGAGCTCAGTGATGGTGCCATGCTCTTCCTTGCCACCTCGGTCTATGTGGACCGCGCACTGAACCCATACGGCGGCGCAGTGCCACCCGACGAGGTGGTGCCGAAAAGTGCAGAAGGAGATGCCACCCTGGACCGCGCTGTGCAATGGCTGCGCGGTGAGTGATCCTAGTACATCCGCGATCGTTTGTTCAAGAACTGCATCAGAATGGGCTCGAAGCCTGCGTGGATATCGGCCTCCACCAGGTCGATGCGATACTGACCGCATTTCAATTTCAGTCGATGCCAACGGGCTTCCATGGCAGCGCGGTAGGCTTCGCGCACCTCAGCAGGGTGGGCCTTCACCTCCTGTCCGGTCTCCACATCCACGAACGTGTAGGGGCGGTCCTGGAGGTCCAGTTCCAACTCATGCTTCCGGTCCACCACATGGAACAGGATGATGTCGTGTTTGTTGAAGCGTAGGTGCTGGAGCGCGTCGAAGATGGCATCCTCCTCATCCGTGCCGTCCAACATGTCGCTCAGGATGACCACCAGGCTGCGCCGATGTGCCCGTTGAGCGATGTCATGGAGCGCCTTCACCAGTCGAGTGCCCTGCCCTCGAGCCGGTGCCGTTGAAGCCAGAACGGTCTCCAAATGGTCCATCAAATGACGGAGGTGCGTGGCATTGCTGCGAGCACGCTCGGCCACCTTCACCGCATCGCTGAAGATGGTCAGGCCCACAGCATCCCGCTGTTTGCGAAGCAATTGAATGAAGGCCGCCGCCGCATGCACCCCGAACTCCACCTTGTTGAACCCTTGCACACGATCCTTGTCCGGGAAGTACATGGAACTGGAGCAGTCCAACACCAACTCGCAGCGGAGGTTGGTCTCCTCCTCGTAACGCTTCACGAAGAGCTTATCGGTGCGGGCGAACAGTTTCCAGTCGATGTGGCGAGTGCTCTCTCCACTGTTGTAGGCACGGTGCTCCGCGAATTCCACGCTGAAGCCATGGAACGGGCTCTTGTGCAAACCTGCGAGAAATCCCTCCACCACCTGCCGTGCCTTGAACTCAAGGGCGCTCAGCGCTTGGAGGTGTTGCTGTTGGATGGGCATCTGAGGAACAAAGGTCGGCGATCGCCACCACTATGCGGCCGGCGCATTGCCAGGCAGGTTGAAAAGGCCTGAGTCGCTTATGCTCGCCTCATTATGCGCGCCGCTCCTGTCCTTATGGGCCTCAGGGTCGCTTTCGATGATGGCTTCGGCCAGTCGCAGGAACTCATTGGCCTTCTTGAAAATGAGGTGGAGCTGCGATCGGCTGCCCCATGTTCAGTGAATTACCCACGGGGTTCGATGGACACTGATCAGCGTGCCGTGTGCTGACCCCAAAAAGCGGACCCCGCACGACCATCGGTCATGCGGGGTCCCCATCGGTTCGGATGTGTATCAGGCCAACTGCCCGTCCAGCTTCTGTGCCAGTTGGCTCTTGGGGACGGCACCTACTGCACGGTCCACGATCTCGCCGTTCTTGAACACGAGCAGAGTAGGGATGCTGCGGATGCCATACTTCATGCTGATGGCGGCGTTGTTGTCCACGTTCAGCTTGCCGACAACGGCCTTGCCTTCGTACTCTTTGCTGAGTTCCTCCACCACGGGACCTACCATCCGGCAGGGTCCGCACCATTCGGCCCAAAAGTCGACCAGCACGGGCTTGTCGCTCTTCAGGACGAGTTCTTCGAAATTGCTATCTGTGAATTCGAGTGCCATGGCTTGGTTGCGCTTACACGCTGGTTGGTTGCAAGTTGATGTTCGATGCCGAGGGTCGTACGCTCGAATTGGTGCCTCGACTTCCGACCTTGAGCTGGTGCGCAAAGGTACCCTACCTAGCCAAATTCCTTGCCATGGAAAGTTGTCTGCCGATCCGTCAGGCTTCCAAGCGAGGCATTATCGATCGTAAGGTGCGATGTGAAGGCCATAGGACCTGCGAAAGTGTAAGTCTCCAAGACCTTGAGGTAACCCGCCAGGGCGGTTCTCGATCTAGTTCAAGGTCCACTTGACCTCTGCCAGACCTTCCAGCCCGCGCACCAACTCCTCGCTAAGGGTCACTTGTAACACCTTGCTGGCAGCCTCCACCGTGGTATTGGTCGAAGGGCTGTTCAAGATCACATTCACTTTGCATTTACCCGGCGCTGCCTGTAGCAGGGAACCAAGCTCCCGGACCGACACTTCGCTCATCCGGTCGGCGTCCACGATCAAGTTCAATTTGGTGATGTACTTCTCCCGCGCATCGCCCAGCAGGTCGATGTTGTAGACCTTCAGTTCCATCTGGCCCTCGTCACGCCCCCACGTACGCGCCATGGCTTTCCCTTTCACCAAGAGCAAAGCGCCGGTCTGCAGGTAGAGCTTGAACTTCATGTAGTCCTCGCTGAAGAACATGAATTCGTGGGTGCCGTGGTGGTCCTCCAAGGAAAGGCTTCCGAAAGGCTTGCCGCTCTTGGCGATGCGGTGTTCGGCCTTGGTGACGATCCCCGCGAAGGTGAGGTCGCGACCCGACAACCTGTCCAAGTCCTTCAGATCGGGCAGGGTGGTGTTGCACAAGTATTTGATCTCAAGCCGATGATCGTCCAAGGGGTGACCGCTCAGGTAGAAGCCGATGACCTCCTTCTCGTAGTGGAGTTGTTCCAACGCGCTCCATGGATCGATGGCCGGCAGGGTGGGCTCGGGTATGCCTGCCGCATCGTCAGCTTCACCGAACATGTTCACCTGTGCGCTGTCCGCCCCGTCCTGGTTCTGTTGTCCATAACGCACCAAGGTCTCCATGAAGGTCGGCTTCCCTTCGCCTGCACTGTGGAAGTAATGTGCACGGTGACTCTTGGGGAATCCATCGAAGGCACCGGCATAGGCCAGGCTTTCCAAAGCCTTGCGGTTGGCACTGCGCAGGTTCACACGCCGCATCAGGTCATAGATGCTCATGAATGGCCCGCGTTCGCTCTTTCGTTCGTTGACAATGGCCTCCACCGCCGCTTCTCCCACACCCTTCACCGCGCCGAGTCCGAAGCGGATCTGCCCCTGCTTGTTCACGCTGAACTGCAACTGGCTCTCGTTCACATCAGGACCCAGCACGGAGATGCCCATACGCCGGCATTCCTCCATGAAGAAGGTGATCTTGTCGATGCTGCCCTGCGAGTGGGTGAGCACGCTGGCCATGTACTCGCTGGGGTAGTTGGCCTTCAACCACGCGGTCTGGTAGGCCACGAAGGCGTAGCACGTGCTGTGGCTCTTGTTGAAGGCATACTGCGCGAAGGCCTCCCAGTCGGTCCAGATCTTCTCGCACACCTTGGCATCGAAGCCTCGCTCGGCGGTCCCTTCCAGGAACTTGCCTTTCATCTTGTCCAGCGTGGCGCGGTCCTTCTTGCCCATCGCCTTCCGCAGCACGTCCGCGTCGCCCTTGGTGAAGCCCGCGAGCTTCTGGCTCAGCAACATCACCTGCTCCTGATAGACCGTTACCCCGTAGGTCTCCTTCAGCA
>Ga0075160_10000999_pt1 | contig 17406 bp, 16 predicted proteins | sample JI91814C2DNA_FD_70969 | JGI IMG/M metagenome (GOLD analysis project Ga0075160, IMG submission 70969) | Wastewater effluent complex algal communities from Wisconsin, to seasonally profile nutrient transformation and Carbon sequestration -... | ecosystem: Engineered > WWTP > Effluent > Algae... | reverse complement strand
CGTACTGGCCCGCGTAGACCATGTCGGTCGCGCGCTGGCCGGCCACGAACTCGAGCGCCACCATCGTCGTCAGCGAGTGGATGGCACGCGCGCGCAACGTGCCGGGCTCCTGGGCGGCCTCCGGCAACCGCCCCGACAGCCAGGTGATCGTCGCCGGCCGATCGACGGCGAGCCGCGCCACGATCCGTTCGGCATCGAGCGCGCGACCGCCTTCCTCGATCCATCGTTCGGCCTCGGCGATCGCGCCGGCGATCGGCACCCTTGGCTCCTCCGGCACCTGGCCGCGGAGGCCCGCACCGCCCAGCAGGGCGAACAGCAGGAAAGGAACGGCACAGCGCGCGACGGATGACGGCATCGTGGGATCTCGGCCTCGCGACGTGAGCCTAGCGCGGGCGCCGGGGCATGGCTGTCCCGAGGTCATTCGACCGCGGACAGCAACACGCCCGGCACGGTCGCGGTGGCGACACACAGCTGCAGCAGCGCGCGCGCGGTCCGCTCGACACCCTCGTCGGCCAGCGTGGCCGCGCCGGTCGGCAGCACGACTCCGGTGACGATCCCGGTGCCCTCGAGGTCGATCGCCAGGGAGCGCACGTAGCCATGCAGCGCTTCCTTGGCCGCGGCGAACGCGGAGGAGCCGGCGGCGAGCCACGCCGGCCCGGCGCCGACGAACGCGAGAGTGCCGCGATGGCGACGACGCAGCCCCGGCAGCAGGGCGCGTGCCAGGGTCGCGTTCGCCAGCAGGTTGGCCTCCAGCTGCTCCGCGAGGTCCTGGCCCGGTTCGCGCCCAGGCAAGCGCGGCGCGAAGCTCCCGGCCGCGCCGACGAAGCTCGTGACCGGCCCGAGCGCGTCGTTGGCCCCCTTCGCGAAGCCGGCGGCCGCCTCCGTGTCGAGCGCCGGCACGAAGCCGACCAACAGCCGGTCCTTGCCGAGCTCGTCCTGGAGCCTGGCGACCTGCCACGGCTTGCGGACCGCGGCGGCGACCTTGCCGCCGCCAGCCAGCACCAGGCGACAGAGGCACGAACCGACCCGCCCGGTGGCGCCGGCCACCACCACGACATGATTGCGCAGGTCCATGCTGTCCTAGTCCACGCTGCCCAGGTTCCTGTTGCCCGGGTCCACGCTGCCCAGGCCCAAGGTGCCCAGATCCATCGTCAGAACGCGACCTTGACCGCCTTGCGCTCCTCGGCGGACTCGACCTCGAAGTACTCGACCTGCTTGAAGCTGCTGAACAGGACCGAATTCGGGAACTGCTCGATCGAGTTGTTGAGGCGCATCGCCGCGTCGTTGTAGGCCTGGCGCGCGAAGCTGATCTTGTTCTCGGTCGAGGCCAGCTCCTCTTGCAGCTTGAGCATGTTCTGGTTGGCCTTCAGGTCCGGATAGCCCTCGGACACCGCCATCAGCCCGCGCAGCGACGTCGACAGCAGGCCCTCGGCCTTGGCCAGTTCGCCGATGTTGCCGGCGCGGCTCAGGTCGACGCACTGCTGGCGAGCGCGGATCACGGCCTCGAGCGTGGTGCTCTCGTGCTTCATGTAGCCCTTGACCGTCTCGACCAGATTCGGGATCAGGTCGTAGCGACGCTTGAGCTGCACGTCGATCTGGCTCCACGCGTTCTTCGCCTCGTTGCGGCGACTCACGAGGCCGTTGTAGAGGCCCATGACGATCAGGCCGATCACGACGACGACACCGACCACGACTGCGATGACTGTGCCCACGCGGATGAACCTCCGAAGGCGCTCTGCGCCCGAGACCATTGGCGAACGAGCCGGGCGAACTACTCGACCAGCTCGATCTCGCCGGTGAAGACGGTACGAGCCGGGCCGACGATCGCAAGGCCGCCGGCGCCGTCCTGCACGCGCAGCGTGCCGCCGCGCAGCTCGACCAGCACCTCGCCGACGGGCCCGACGAGGCCGGCTGCACGCGCGGCGAGGGCGGCAACCGCCGCCCCGGTGCCACAGGCCAGCGTCTCGCCGCTGCCGCGTTCGTAAGTGCGCTGGCGCAACCGACCCGGCCCGAGCCCCTGCACGAACTCGACGTTGACGCCGTCCGGGAAGTCGGGATGTTCCTGCAAGGCGGCGCCGAGCCCACCCACGTCGGCCCGTTCCGTGTCGGCGACGAACGTCACCGCGTGCGGATTGCCGGCATCGCCCGGCCAGAGCTCGATCGTGCGGCCATCGATCGTGATCCGCCGAGGCGCTGCGACGGTGACCACGCCGAGCCCCGTGCGCACGTCGCCACAGGCCAGCAGTTCGACCGGTCGCACGCCCGCGTCGGTCTCGACGGAGAACCGGGGGCCGGTCACGTGGCCGTTGCCGCCGGCGAGCCGGGCGAGGCAGCGCAGGCCGTTGCCGCACATCGCCCCACGCGAGCCGTCGGCGTTCCACATGTGCATGCGCACCGGGGCTGTGTCGCCCTTGGTCAGCACGATCAGTCCGTCGCCGCCGATGCCGAAGTGGCGATCCGAGAAGGCGCGCGCCGCTCGTTCGCCACGATCGAGCGGGAACGGCCCGCGGATGCCGTCGACGAACACGTAGTCGTTGCCCGCACCCTCCATCTTGGTGAAGGGCACGCGCATCACGCCACGTCGACGACGTCGTACTTGCTGGGCACGATCACCGAGGCGAAGCCGGCGTCGCGCAGCCGCTGCGCGTGCGTCTCTGCCGGGCCATCGTCGCCGTGCACCACGAACACCTGCTTGCAGCGGCGCTTCAGGTGCACGACGCCGTCGAGCAGTTCGCGCCAGTCGGCGTGCGCGGAGAGGCCCGGCATGTTGCGCACCTTGCAGCGCACCGTGTGGGGCTCGCCGAAGATGTTGACGCTCGTCTCGCCGTCGAGCAGCCGACGGCCGAGGGTTCCCTGGGCCTGGTAGCCGACCAGCAGCACACAGTCCTCGCGGCGCCCGAGGCTCGACGACAGGTGGTGCAGCACGCGCCCCGACTCGCACATGCCCGACGCCGACACGATGACGCCGCTGCGCAGCTGGTTGAGCGCCTTGCTCTCCTCGACGTCGGCGACGTAGGTCACGCCTGCGAAGAACAGTGGGTCGTGGCCACTGGCGAGCAGCGCGCGGGTCTCTGCGTCGAACAGGTCCGGGTGCCGGCGCATGATCTTGGTCGCTTCGCGGCTCATCGGCGAGTCGACGTGGATCGGCAGCGGCGGCAGCACTCCGTCGCGCATCAGCTGGCCGAGGAACAGCACCACCGACTGCGTGCGCCCGACGGCGAACGCGGGCACCACGACGCGACCGCCGTCGTGCAGCTCCTCGGCGACGATGCGCGCGAGGTCGGCCATCATGTCGCTCTTCGATTCGTGCAGACGATCGCCGTAGGTCGACTCGGTGATCAGCGCGTCGCACTCGGGGATCCGCTCGGGATCGCGCAGGATCGGCAGGTTCTTCCGGCCGTGGTCGCCGGTGAAGACGATGCGGCGCTTCCTGGCGCCGACCTCGGCGTCCATCACGACGATGGCCGAGCCGAGGATGTGCCCGGCGTCGAGGAACTCGACGCGCAGCTGCGGCGTGACCTCGAACGAACGGTGGTACGGCACCGGCCGGACCAGCCGGAGCGTGCGTTCGACGTCGTCGACGTCGTAGATCGGCTCGAAGTCGTGGCCGCGACGGCGCAGGTGTCGCGCGTCCTGCGCCTGGATGTGCGCCGAGTCGAGCAGCATCATCCGCAACATGTCGGCGGTCGCCTCGGTGCACCAGATCGGCCCGTCGTAGCCGTCCTTGACCAGCTTCGGCAGGGAACCGCAGTGGTCGATGTGCGCGTGCGACAGCACCAGGGCGTCGACCGCCTTGCCGTCGATCGGCAGGCGCCGGTTCTGCTCCTCGGCGATGCGGCGCGGCCCCTGCACCGTGCCACAGTCGAGCAGCACCTGGGCCGAGCCGACGCGCAGCAGGTGCTTGGTGCCGGTGACGTGCCTGGCGGCGCCGAGGAACTGCAGCTGCAGCCGATTCGAGAGGTCCTTCACGTGCGCACCGTCACCGTGCGCGAGGTCATCGTGAACGGCAGCAGCAGCGGCTGCAGCAGCAGGTCGACGAACGAGAACTGCGTGTCGATCGAGTAGCTGGTGAGGTCCGCCGCGAGGCGCTGCGAGTCGACCTCGTTGATCTGCCAGAACCCGAACAACGCGTAGTACTGGCGCTGCTGGGCCACACCGGTGCCGGTGGGACCGAGGCCTACGGTGTGCTGGTGGCCGACACAGGCGCCGCCGAGCAGAGCTGTCGCCGCCAGCAAGCAGCCGGTGCGGCAGGTGGACGAGTGGAGAGCCTTCACACGCGCTTTCTTACCCGCAGCACCACGCGACGGGATCGGCTTCTTCCCACCGTGGCGCAGGTTCTCGGGCCGGTTCAGGCCTCGGGCGGCGGCGGACGATCGTCCGGGCCCGGCGAGGCGCCGACCCCGGCCCCTTCGGCCGGTCGCCGGTTCCGCAGCGAGAACTCCGCGTCCACGGCATCGGCGAGGTAGGGGTGCAGATCGCTGGCAGCGGCCGGTGCTGGTGCCGACGGGTCGGCCAGCCGCTCCCGGACGCGCGCCTCGGCCCGGATGCGGCGCATCAGCGCCAGCGCGAGCAACGGCAGCACGCCGACCAGCGACAAGCTGAAGCAGTTGTCGAACAGCACGCGCCAGGGCGCCCCGGAGCCGTTCCACAGATAGGCGCGCCAGGCATCCTCGAGCTGGAGCGTGGTGAGGTGGGTCGCACCGACCAGGGCGCCCTCGAGGGTCACATCGCGGTCGATGGCAGAGACCATGGCCAGCAGGGCCGGAACCCCATACCCACGGGCCAGCCAGGCGACGTACGAGTAGCTGATCGCGTAGGCGGCCTTCAGGTCCTCGCGCTGCTTCGGGAAGTGCTCGGCCAACGACTGCAGCGACGGCAGGCTGCGTGCAGAGAGCCGCCAGACGAGGTCCTCTTCGCTGGCACCGAGGTAGGTGTCGCCGGCGAGATGCTGCGCCAGCCCCTCGTGGAACCAGCGCGGCACGCGCATGCCGTGCGGCCCGGCCCACTGGTCGAGCAGTTCGTGGACGAGTTCGTGGGTGACGACGCCGGCCAGCGAGGAGCCGGTCCGCCAGACTTCGCCCATCACGATGTGGACCTGGCGGCGGCCGAGCAGGGCGAAGCCCGGCGAGTCCTCGTGCAACAACGCCGCGAGCGCCACCGGCAGTTGCTCCCGATCGTGATGTACGAACACCTGGAAGCGCCGCTCGGGCAGGCCGGGAAACGACGGTTGCAGGCGCACGAGGGCCCGTTCGACCTCGCCGGCCACGAGCCCCAGCTCGTCGGGAGTCGGACTGCCGGAGCCGGCCACGACCACGGCCATCGAGGACACCGGCTGCGGCTGGGTCGCCACCGCTTCCGGCCGACCGCCGCACGCCGCCATCAGCAGCACCACCAGCAGCCAGGCCGGCCAGGACAAGATCGTGGGCAGGAACACAGGTAGTGTTCCGTCATAGGCCAACTCACCGGCTGGGAAAGAGCCGGACTCGCCATCGGAGCCGCCATGAAACTCTGGACCCTTCTGCTCCCCATTCCCCTCGTCGCCGCCATGGCCATGGTTCCGCAGGATCCGGGCGGCACCGAAACGGACGCAGTCGCGATCGCGACCATCTCCGACCTGCAGTACATCTCGTTGCAAGGCACGATGACGACCGTCTCGGCGCGCAACGTCGTCGAGATCCGACTGCTCGAAGAGCAGCACCAGGACATCCGGCTCGAGCTGCTCTACGACAACGGCGACTACTCGCTGTTGCAGGTGCAGGGCTTCCACCTGTTGCGCACGGGCTCGGGTGCTCGCGAAGTGCGCATGGTGCGTGGCCGCCAGGCGCGCATGCGCTTCCCGAAGCTGCCCTGACGCGCGCGCACGCCCGCATCCGTACGGCGAACCCTCGCTGGCAACGGCCGTTTCGTGACTGCCTGCAGTGGTTTTCACCGTGGGTGCGTCGACGACCGAAAGACCTCCGGGCAAGAGGTCGGGTCGTCGTCGTTCCATGAGTCGATCCCAACCACCACTCCAGCAACACCTGCTCACCCGCTCGGACCTCGCTCGCATCGGCGTGCCGGCCGGCGAGATCCTCGGCTGGCTGGCGGAGGGTGACATCGAGCAGGTCGGCGCGCTGGCGGGAAGTCACGGCGAGGATCCCGTGTTCACCGTGGCGCCGCGACTGCGCGACGCGCTGGCGGATCGGCTGGCCAGGATCGGCAAGACCGCAGTCGTGCTGTCGCCACTGCGCGTGCGCTCGTTCCTGCTGCGTTCGCTGCTGCACGGGTCCCATCCGCCGCTCGACCCCGGAACGGCCCATCCTACGCCGCCGGTGACGAGCGAGGTTCCGGCCGAGGCCCTGGCCCAGCATCTGCTGACCACGGACCTGGCGCAGGTGCTGCACGAAGCGGCTGAGGACCTCGATGCCGACGTCGCGGCGATGCTGCAACTGGCGCAGGAAGAAGCCCGGCTCGAACTGGCGAAGGCGACCGCAGAGCCGGCGAAGACGCCTGCCGACGAACCGCCGGCCTTCGCGGACGCGCCGGAGGCCGACGACGAAGCACCTGCCGAAGAGGAGGAATGCTTCGACGTCGACGATCTCAGCGAGCTGTTCGAAGGCTTCGGGGACGAGCCGTCGAGCACGCCGGAGCCCACCGAGGCCCCGCCGGACGAGGCGGCAGCAGCACACGAACCTGCGGATGCGCTGGCGCCGGCGGTCGTCGATACGTCCCGAAACGAGCCGTTCCCGGTCACCGCTCCCCCACCGGCAGCCGATCCTGTCCAGGAGTCCACGATGCCTTCGACGCACGCTTCCCACACGGAACCCGTCACCGAACCGGTGCACGACGACGAGTCGGTCGCGTCGATGCAGGTGGCCGCGGATCGCGAAGGGGTCGCTGCCCCGCAGGTCGAGCAGGCCACAGCGCCGGACGAAGCCGACGAACGTGCCGCGATGACCGAAGCTGCCGCCGTGCTGGAGCAACTGCTCGGCGACAGTGCCCCGTCGACGCCGTTCCTGCAGCCGCACGAGATCCAGTCGGCGCTGGCGGCATTCGACATCGACGAGCCCGCGCCGACACGGAGTGCGGTGGTCGCCCACGAGCAGGCGGTCGTTCCCGCAGCAACGGTCGCGGATGCGGGGACGCCGACCGACGACGCATCGAGCGCCGACGCCCAGGGCACCGGAACCGGGAGCAGCCGAGCGGGCGCAGCCGGGGCGGTCCGAGCCGAGGCCGCCGTGGTCGAGCCCACGGCAGCAGCGGCGAGCGACGCCGCCACCGAACCATCGGCGGATGCGAGCGCGGAGCACGCCGAAGCCCCCCTCGCCGAAGCCGTCGCCCCATCGCCGGCCGTCCCGCCGAAAGCGAAGACCGAAGCAGCGCCCGGGGTGCCGGTGCCGATGCCGGAGTTCGAGCCGGCGGCGGCGAGCGATCAGGAGAGTCCGGCCCCGGCCGCTGGCACGCACGTGGAGAACGCGCACGGGCACGAAGTCCTCGGCGCCGCGATGCAGCGCGTCGACGCGTTCCTCGACCGGCTGAAGGCAGCCCTGGTCGAAATGGCCGCGCGCCCCACGGTCAGCGAGCCGACTCCGGCCCCGGTGCCCGCCGCGGCGCCGTTGGACATGGCCCCGCTGGTCGGCGCGATCGACGGCGGCTTCGCGAAGGCCGTGCAGCAGTCGGAGGCGACGGCCCACGTGCTGACCGGACTGGCCGAGCGGATCGAAGGGCTCGGCCAACGGCTGGAGGCTTCGACCGGTGCCACGGTCGCTGCCATGCAAACCGCACCGGCGATGTCCGCACGGCCAACCGCGCCGCAGTTCGTGATGCCGCGGAGCAACGCGGTGCCGTTGGTCCTGCTCGCCGTGGCCGGTCTGGTGACGGCCTGGTCGGTGCTGTTCTGGTTCAAGACCGGCTCGCCGCGGCTGGCACTCGGCACGCTGATCGGCGCCAACCTGGTCGGCTGCTGCCTGCTCGCGGCCCGCCGCTGACGGATCAGCGACCGCGCGGCGTGACGAGATTGGCGAACAGCCGAACGGCGCCCGGATGCAGCTTCTTCAGCTGCCGCCACAGCGCGAGGCCGCAGTAGACGAACTCGCCGTCGCCGCAGCGTGCATAGAGCAACGCGCCTCGTTCCGGCGGCTGACCAGGGTCGTGGATCTCGAGCAGTTCCTCGTACTGGCCGCCATGGAGGCTCGGCAGATAGAGCGCTCGCTCTTGTTCCCAGGCGTCCCAATCGGCTGGCTGGACCACGTTCGGGTGCTGCAGCAGCAGATGATCCGGTCGCAACACGCGAACCGGTGCGTCCGCGCGCGTCACACGATTGCGACCGAGCACGAACGGCGTGAACGGCGCGCCGACGAAGCCCTCGCCCGGCGGATGGAACTCGGTGTCCTTCTGGTAGAAGACCAGCAGGCGGCGCCCCTTCTCGGTAGCGAAGTCGAGCAGGCGACGAAAACCACGCCGCGCGGCCGGGCGGTCGCGCAGCGCGCGGATGTCGACGATGACGGTGTCGAACGCGCGCAGATCCGCGGCGGCGATGTCGGCGTCGCTCAACTCGGTCCAACCGACGCCGAAGCCACCGACCCCGAGCAGGTTCGGCAACGTGTCGTCGCGACTGCGCAGGATGCCGATGCGCAGGTCGCTCGGCAGCTGGACCGCCACGGTGTGCACCGGGAGCTCGACGCGCGTGCCCCCGAGGCGGATGCGCAGCACGTCGACTCCTGGATCGCGATCGGGCGCTGCCTCGATCGCGAAGGCCAGCATGTCGGAGCGCCGCTCGGTGAGCAGCACGTGCTGGCGATCGGTCGGGATCGCATAGCCCGCCGGGCCGCGCACCTCGACGTCGCCTTCCACCGGGAAGCTGCTGTTGCGTTGGACGGCGACGCTGAACTGCGCGCGCCGACGACTCGTCGGCAACAGCAGCATGTGTGGGACGACCGCCAGCTCCACTGGCGAACGCAGCTCGATCGGCACGGTCAGCTCGGTCGGCACCTCGACGTCGCCGAGCGTCACGAAGAAGCGGACCCGAACGGGCGGCACGAACCGCTCGGCCCGGAAGCGGCGCGCCATCGGATCGCGATCCCCGTTCTGCTCGAGCGGGATCCGGATGCCGAGGACGCCCCGCGTCGTGCTGCCAAGGCGCCCCGCAGGATCGAGTCCGTCGAGTTCGACCTCCACGCCGTCGATGCCCTCCGCCCGGACCTGGGGAGGAAGCCCACCCACCGCATGAACGTGCAGGCCGATCTGGAACTCTTCGCCAGGGATCGCCATCGCGCCGGGCGCCGTCTCCAGTTCGATCTGCACCCCGGCGGCCAACAACAGCAGCCGCTCCAGGGCCTCGATGCGGCGATCCAGTCGCAGGCGCTCCTCGTCGCCAGCGGCAGCTGCGCGCACGGCCCGCACCTCGGTCAGCAACACGACCAGGGAACGGGTGTCGATGCTGCGCCGCCAGACCTGCTCGCGCAGCGACGCGCCGAGGCGCTGTTCGAGTGAGGCAGCCCGTTCGGCATCTCCGCGCCAGACGTCGGCATCGAACACGGACGGCAGCCCGAGCGGTCTTGGACCGTCCAAGGGAACGACCTCGGGGAACTGAGGCTCGAAGCGCAGCTCGGCATCGAACACCGCGTCGATCGGCGCCGGTTCTCCAGGGGTCACGTGCGCCTGCCGCAACACGTCGTGCGCAAGGCGACGCCAGGTGGCACCTCGGTCCAGGTCGAGCCGGTCCGCATCGATCCGCAACGCCCGGCTGGACGGGGAGCTGCCCGAGCCGAGCAAGAAGGTGCCGACCCGATGCGGCGTTCCGTCGGCATCGAACCCGGGATCGCCGGCGGCCCGGATCGCCTCTGGGAGCAGTTCGACGAGGGCCAGATCGTGCCCGTGGGTTTCCTCGCGATGATGCGTCGTCAGCACGGCATCGGGGCGGATCCTTCGCAGCAGGCGCACCAGTTCGCGCAGGGTCGCTGTCCTCCCCCACTCGGCGAACGTCTCGGCCGCCGAACGTCGGTAGCCGGCGTCGGGCCGGTTGAGATACCAGACCGAACACTGGTAGCGCGCACAGCCTGCCTCGGCTTCGAGCGTGCGCAAGCGGTCCAGGGCGTCGCCAGCCTCGGGACCGAGGCTGTTCTGGCCACCACCACCCCGAGTCGCCAACAGAACGGAGACGCGAAAGCCACAGGTCGAGCGAAGCCAGACGGCCGGCAGCACGTAGCGATCGTCGGGATGGGACGCGACCAACAGCACGTGGGCATCGGCACCGACATCGAGGGCGGCCTGGTGGAGCGCCACGGCTCCCGAAGGCGATCGGCCACAGGTCTCGGCCCAGCTTTGCGCCAAGGCCATCGCGGTCGAGAGCCAGGTCGCCAGCCACCAACGAATCGGGACGATCGGCACCGTCGCCTAGACCCCGAGGGCGAGTCGGTTCGCCAAGACGTCGGGCAGCCCGGCCTCGCGGATCTTCCGTTGCACGCCGGCGATGTCGTAGTGCACGCGCTTGACGCAGGCGATCTCCAGATCGGTGTCGACGAGCCCGTAGGCGGCGCGTGGATCCTCGTCGCGCGGTTGCCCCACGCTGCCGACGTTCATCAGCACCTGATCGAAGCCGCGATACGAGATCTCCGCCTCGGCGTGGTTGACCATGTGGATCTCGTTTGGCTGATCCCGGCGCCGCAGGTAGATGGCCGGCACGTGCGAGTGGCCCACGAAGCACAAGCGGGTGTCCTGCTGGTCCAGCGACTCGATCGCTTCGACGGCACTGATCACGTAGCCGAACTGCTCGGGCAGACTGAGGGTCCCGTGTACGACGGTGAACTCGGGTTGCCGTACCACCAGCTGCAGGCCTCGCAGGAACTCCAGGTCGGCGGGGCGCAGCCGTGGGCCGGTCCAGTGGATGGCGGCTCGCGCGAAGTTGTTGAAGTAGGAAGTGTCCAGCAGGCCGAGCACCGCGGCGTCGTGGTTGCCGAGGCACGTGATGCAGCCGAGTTCGCGAACGATGTCGATGCAGACCGATGGCTCCGGCCCGTATCCGACGATGTCGCCGACCTGCACCCAGGTGTCCACGCGCTCGCGGCGCAGGGCATCGACCACGGCGCGAAGCGCTTCGGCATTCGCGTGGATATCACCAAGAATACCGATTCGCATATCGCTCCTTGGCAGGTCTCGGAGTCGCCAGCAAGGAGGCGGACACGCAAAGTCCTGCCGCCACCCAGTCGCCGATGCTGGCCGATCCTCGCATCAGTGCAACCGCAAGATTAGAACTCACAGACACTTGTAACGCCAACAACAACAGCCTCGACGACCCCATGCCCGCCACGGCCACGTGGATGGCGGGAGCCAACCAGCAGGCTGCGAAGGTCCAGGTCGCGAGCGCCATGCTACCCGCGCCAGCTCGTCCCAACACCTGGAGTAAGCCGACTACGAGCCCGGCCTGCACGAAGCCGACCAACAAGGTGAGGCACGACACGATCAGCCACCGATGCCAGGCGACCGGCACTCGAACGGTCGGATCGCCTACCATGGTAGTCAGCACCAGAAACCCGGCGAGTTGCGCCGAGGGCTCCGCCAACGGCATGCCCGATCGGCGCAGGACCGCTGGCTCGAGCAGAACAGCCCAGCCGACCAAACCGGCAAGCAGCAACCAAGGCACTATTCCCGCCGACCGTAAATGAGCCAGGCAGGCGACGCGCACCAAGCGAAGGTGTGCAGAGAGCATCGTCGCAAGGCTGCATATCCGGCAGGTGAACCGAGCGCCAAGCCAATGCACGAGTTTGTTCGCGTGCTGCACCATCGCTTGCTAGCATGAACGTCGCAAACCGGTCAGGGCTGTACCTTGCGCTCGATAGTTCTTGCCAACCAGAAGGGCGGGGTGGGTAAGACCACAACCGCGATTCATCTTGCCCATGGCCTTGCCCTGGCGGGCAAGCGGTGCGTGCTGATCGACCTGGATTTGCAGGGCAACGCAACCATCGCCCTGCAAGGCATGGAGGCGCCGGGGGCGCAAGATGGTGTGTTGGCCGAACTGATCGCGGTAGCCTCCAGGTTGTGGCTGGTGCCCTCGCCAGGAGCGTTCGGCAATGTTCCACGTGAAGCACGCGTGGACATGGATCGGCTCAGCAGCTTGGTAGCTGCCCTTTCCGAGGTGTCGGATTTCCTGGTCATCGACTGTCCACCGCGCATGGACGATTGGGGTTGGGCAGGGGTGCAGCTGGGGGATGAGATTGTAGTTCCCGTGCAAGCCGAGTTCTTCGCGATGCACGGTCTCTCCCAAATGCTGGCCTCCCTGGAGCACGCAGCTCAGGCCTTCCCCGGCAAGGCCAAGCTCCGAGGTGTGCTGCCGACGATGGTCGACTATACCAAACCGGTGACCGAGGAGATCCTCGATGATCTCCGCAGGAACCTGAAGGACAAGGTGCTGCGCAGCGCAATCATGCGCGACGCAGCTTTGGTGGAGGCAGCCAGCTTTGGCAAGACTGTGTTTGTTCACAGCCCCGCCTCGAAGGCCGCCCTTTGTTATGCCGAACTGGTGAGGGAGATTCTCGATGGTTGATCGTCGCCTCGGTCGTGGCCTGGACTTCTTCCTGTCTGGCACTCCCAAGCAAAGTCCGCCTGCGGCTGTGCCCCAGGCAACTCCTGCGGACACTGTGCCCAAGGCTGTGCCCCAGGCAGCTCCCAGCGAGGACGGCAGTGAGGTGCTGCTGTTGCCGGTGGACCAGCTGGATGTCAGTCCCTATCAACCCAGAAGGCAGGTGGATCCAAAGGAACTGCAAGAGCTTGCGGAGTCAATCCGTGCCAGCGGCATCCTTCAGCCGATCCTGGCCCGCAGAAGGGGAGGCCGCTTCGAGATCATCGCAGGGGAGCGACGCTGGCGAGCGGCTCAACTGGCGGGACAAGCCAAGGTCCCGGTGTTGGTGCGCCCCATGAGCGATCAGGACTCGGCAGTGGCAAGCCTGGTCGAGAACGTGCAGCGGGAGGACCTGAATGCCATGGAGAAGGCTGAGGCCTTCCGAGCTCTGATGCACACCCTGGGGACAACCCAAGAGGGTATTGCGAAGCACGTGGGGTTCGAGCGGTCGACTGTCAGCAACTTCCTGCGCTTGCTCGACCTGCCCGCCGCCGTGCAGGCCCATGTTTCACGTGGAACACTGAGCATGGGGCATGCTCGCTGCCTGCTTGCACTGCCGGACAACGAGAGCATGATCCGATGCGCCGACCAGTGCATTCGGGAGGCCTGGTCGGTGCGCCGCTTGGAGGCAGAGGTCAAGTCCCTACTGGCTGCTTCGACTGGTGCACCTGCTCCCAAGACGAAAGTGCGCACTCGACCTGTATGGCTGAACGAACTCGAGGAGACTCTGGTGGATTCGCTTGGTGCTCCTGTCGCCATCAAGTACGGGCGCAAGCGAAGTCAGATCGTGATCGAGTGTGCTGGTAGAGACGAGCTGGAGCGAATCTACCAGAGGCTCACGAAGGCCGAGTAGGCGCCACACAAGGTCAAGCCACCAACAAACCGGGCCCGGCCTGCCATGGGTGGCAAGCCGGGCCCGCTTGGCTTTGCACAAGGATGGTCCCTGCGGCTACTACAGCTTCGTCACCTTGACGATCCGGATCACGTCCTGAAGGCGACCCGATCCACGCTCCTCCTCCTGTTGCGAGGAGAACGGAAGCCCGCAAATCGTGCGCAACACGTCGATCCCCTCGGTCACGTAGCCGAACACCACCCGCTCGCCGTCCTTGGAGGGGTTGTCATCCAGGGTGATCCACAGGCGATCGACGCTCGACTTGCCATCCGCCTCGGGCCGCCCCGACACGGCTCCCGAGAAGTGACTCAGACCAGTCTCTTCGAAGTCGATCGGAGTCTTGCTTGGCTCCGAGGTCCAATCATCGAGCTTCTCCGACTTGGTCGACTCGAATCCGAAGTGGATCTCATGGGACTGCCGGAAGTTCTTCGCCGGCCGATGGACCTCATCGATCGCTGTTCCTTCCCAGACAGTCGGTTGTGACTCGAGCAGCTTCAAGAATGCCTCGCCGTGCACCTTGGCCTGGGGCATCAGGGCAATGACGAACGCTCCGCGAGTGGTCTCGACCCGGACCTTGGTAGCATCGGCAGGGATCGTCGGCGCTGCAAACGCGGATGGAGCCGTAAACGATTTGCTGGAAGCGATTTGCTGCCTCAACAGGGCCACCTGGCTGCCAACTTGGACCGGCAGCAGTTCCGGCTTCTTGCCAGGAGGAAGCGGTGAGTCGTCCTCCCGCTTCGCCTCCCGGCGCGCCTGAACCGGGTAATCGTTGGCCACGACCATAGGGTGACTCGGAAAGCCCTTCTCGAGCTGCTCCAAGGCCGACTCCGCTCGGGCCCAGTTCTTGTCCATCATCGCCTTGCGGGCCATGGCCATCAGGACGTACGGCTTTTGCGCGTCCGTGGCCGTCGGCAGCAGAGCTTCCAGCTTCTCGAGTGTCGTGCGCTCGATGCCACCGCCGGCGATCCCGAGCGAATCCTGCAGGTCGACAATTCTCTCACCGTTTGCGTAAGCATCTTCCATTCCCATGCTTACAACGAAGCTGGTCTGCTGGGCATCCACTTCCTTTTGTTGCTGGTAGCGAAGGAAGTAGTGCAGGCCCATGGCGGCGAGCAGCGCAAGCACGACCACGTAGGCCAACGAACGATACCGCTCCCAGAGCAGGGTGATCGCATTGGGCGCCTGGATGGCCGGCTGGGGCGAAGGAGGAAGTGCAGACATTTCAGTTCGGTTGGTCAGCGGCGGGATTCGTCGGTCGAGTAGTCGACAACCATCGTTGTGACTCCATCACCGCGGGAGATCTGGTACAGGGCCGAGTAGATGTGGCGCTCGAAGCGAAGCTGCACGCCGCCCCCTTCGAGTTGGGTCTGCTCTGCCAGCTCCCATCCATGGGCAGGCATGCGCAGCCGCACGTAGCTGTCCGCGTCCTTGACGCTTACCTGACCCGTGTAGATCAGGTGGGCCTTCTTCCAGGTCGCGACCTCGCTCGAGTAGCTCTCGTTCTCGTGATCGCGCAGCCGCATTCCGGCCGGCACGACCACATCCTGGAACTGCGTCGCGGAGCTGCCGTAGTTGCCGCGTGCGCCGCTGCCCTGGCAGCCAACCAACAGGGAAGCTGCCAGCGCACCGGTGAGCAACCACCGCGGGCTGTGGATCGTTCTCGTCATCGGGAAGGCCTCGCTGTGCAGAATCGCCGTTTCGGGGGGCGCAGAGTCTAGCTTTGGCGAAGCACGCCGGCAACGACACGCCACAACTGGGCCTCGAACGACCAGGGATTCCGCCCGCGCCCGAGACAGCCTAGACTCCGCGCCCGCCGCGGCGAACGGTGCTGCACGCGGCACAGGAGCAGTGCATGCGGGCATGTGACCAGCCACCAAGAACCGAAATTCTCGACCGGGCGACCCTGGTCTTGAACCGTTCTTGGCGCCCGGTCCACGTGACCACGGTGCGGCGGGCCCTGTGCATGGTGTTTCGCGAGGCGGCGCGCATCGTGTCGCCCACCGACCTGAACACGTTCACGTTCCAGGAGTGGCTCACGCAACCCGTCCACCCAGGAAGCCCCAGCATCCGGTCCCCATCGCTTCGTCTGGCCGTTCCCGAGGTGGTCCTGCTGACCGAATTCGATCGGATCCCGTGCCACGAGGCTCCGTTCACCCGGCGCAACCTCTTCCTGCGCGACGACTACACCTGCCAGTACTGCGGCCGGCGTTGCACCGGCGACCACCTCAGCGTGGACCACGTGCTGCCCAGGTCCCGGGGCGGCGGCACGTCCTGGGAGAACTGTGTGCTGGCGTGTGTTGGCTGCAACGCCCGCAAGGCCGACCGCACCCTGAAGGAGGCCGGCCTGCGGCTGCTGCGCCCACCCGTTCGACCGCGCTGGAGTCCCTACCTCAACCTGCGACCGAGCCAGCGCATGGACTCCTGGGCTCAGTTCACCAGCGATCGACGTCGTTCGGCCTCGAACTGACCCTCAGCGAGGCGGCGGCAACCGTCGGAAGCCTTCGCAAAGCCGAGACAGGATCGAGACAGGCTCGTCTACATTGCACGCCACCTCTCGAACCCTCGGGGTTCCAAGCCACCGCATCGTCTACGCCATGAAGCGCCATCTCAGCCTCACGTCTCTCCTCATCATGGCCGTCGCCCCGTTGGCGGCGCAGGAATCGGCCCTTCCCTATCTGCCGAAGGACACGCTCTTCGCCGTGTCCGTCCCGGACTTCGCCGGCAGCATGGAGCGGTTCGGCCAGATGCCGATGGCGAAGATGTGGGCCGAAGAGGAGGTCCAGAACTTCGTCGCCGACCTGCGAACGCTGGTCGAGCAGAAGTGGAAGGAGGGGCTCGACCAGGCCAAGGAGATGCACGCGCAAGGCGCCATGCCGGTCGACCCCACCGACCTGCTGAACCTGCGCATGGGTGGCTGCACTTTCGCGCTCACCAAGCTGAGCATGCAAGTGGGCGACTCCGGACCTGAGCCCGAGATCGGCATCATCGCGCACATCGACTTCGGGTCGAGCAGCGCCGCATGGCACAAGCTGTTGCCGGTGGGCATGTCGATGCTCGAAGGGGCGATCGAAGGCCACGCCACGAAGTCGACGCGCAAGGTGGGGGACGTCGAGATCGTCTCCTTCGCGCCGAGCACCGAAGGTACGGACATGGCGCTCGAGATCGCCATGCTGCCGAACGGCCTGCTGATCGGCACGATCGGCAGCGAGGTGCAGGGCGTGCTCGAGGGCATGCAGAAGAAGACACCGGTGCTCGGCGCCACCGCGGGCTTCGCGGCAGCCACCAAGGCCGCCCCCGAGTGCCAGATGTACTTCTCGTCGGCACCGTGGGGTCGATTCGTGCTGGACCTGCTGCGCATCGGCGACGAGATGGGGCAGATGGGTGAGGTGGACGTCGATGGCATCGAACGCGCGCTCACCGCGATGGGCTGCCTGAAGGAGCACCAACTCACGGCGACGGCCAGCTACGTCGACGGCAAGTGCGAGACGCGCATGCTCCACCGGCACGAGCCCGCCACCTCGAGCCTGAAGCTCGTCGACACCAAGTTCCTGAAGTGGGTGCCGAAGGACGCCGTCGGCTTCTCGGCCACGACCCTGGACATGGGCTCGTCCTACGACACCCTCGTGAAGGGCTTGAACGCCTACGACGAGAAGTTCGCCAAGCAGGCGCTGGACCAGCTCGCCAAGATGGAGGAGCAGCTCGGCTTCACCATCCGTGGCGACCTGCTCGGCTCGATCGGCAGCCAGATGGTGCAGTGGTCGATGCCGATGACCACGCTGGCGACCCCGGAGCTGGCGATCGTCGTCGAGATGAAGGACCAGGCCAAGTTCGTGAAGGCCGTCAAGGGCGTCGCGCAGCTGACGCAAGGACTCCTGACGATCGAAGAGGGCGACAAGCGCGGCGTGACGGCCTACCAGGT
>Ga0075160_10000998_pt1 | contig 17429 bp, 20 predicted proteins | sample JI91814C2DNA_FD_70969 | JGI IMG/M metagenome (GOLD analysis project Ga0075160, IMG submission 70969) | Wastewater effluent complex algal communities from Wisconsin, to seasonally profile nutrient transformation and Carbon sequestration -... | ecosystem: Engineered > WWTP > Effluent > Algae... | reverse complement strand
GACGAGGACGACCTGTTCGCGGGCCTGCCGGCCGACGTGCGGGCCGCCGACGCGTTGGCCACCTCGGGGAACCTGACCATCGTCCACGACACGCGTACGGAGCGAGACTCATGACCGATGCACCCTCAGCCGCCGTCGCACCGGGCTTCTTCGCGTTCGTCGCCTTCTTCATCATGGCGATGGTCCTGTGGTTCCTCATGCGGAACATGAATGCCCGGATGCGCCGGATGTCCTATCGCCAGCAGGCGGCCCACCGTGGCCGCGACGAGGCCCAGGCCGGCCCGGGCGACGTTTCCGACAGCCGCAGGAACGACGACGACAGGGCGGATGACCGCTCACCCGCGGACGACAGCAGCTCCAAGGACACCGGCTCCAGCGACAGCGGTGGCTCGGACGGCGGAGGCGGCGGCGGGAGCGACTGACCCCCGCGACGAAGTCGGGGTCAGGCGGGGGCGCTCAGGGCGAGCGAGGCGGCCACGAAGTGCGACCCGAACGCCAGGATCGTGAGCGTGTGGAAGACCTCGTGGAAGCCGAACCAGCGCGGTGAGATGTCCGGCTTCTTCGTGCCGTAGACGATGGCGCCGGCGCTGTAGAGGGCTCCACCGATGACGATCCACGTCATGACCGCGGCGCCGGCGTGCTCGAGCAGCGGCCCGAAGTTGAAGACCGCCACCCAGCCGAGCATCACGTACGCCGGGACGTACAGCCAGCGCGGAGCGTGCGACCAGAACACCCGGAACAGCACCCCGATGATCGCGCCGGCCCAGACGATGGTGAGCATGTGGCGGGCCTGGTCCGGGGGTAGGAGCAGGGCGAACGGCGTGTAGGTGCCGGCGATGATGAGGAAGATGTTCGAGTGGTCGAAGCGCCGCAGGAACGCCCCCATGCGCGGAGACCACGTCCCGCGGTGGTAGACGGCCGAGGTGCCGAACAGCAGCACCGCGGTGCCGCCGAAGATCGCCGCCGAGACCTTGCCGGTCGTCGTGGACGCCAGGACCACGAGGACGATCCCGGCGATCAGCGCCACCGGCACCATGCCGGCGTGCAGCCAGCCGCGCAGCTTGGGCTTCACGTGGTCGAAGGCGGCCTCGACGCGCTGCTCGAGTTCTTCGACCCGCTGTTCGAGGGCCTCGCGACGGCTCTGGTCCGGGGTCGCGGGCGGGTCGAGCGGAGTCATGAGTCGAATTTAACTTACGCGCGCGTAGGTTGGCGAGCCGCGAACCCGTGACTCTCGACGCAGCCCGGGACGGGAACACCATTGCCTCGCCGCCCGTTCTGGGGTCCGGCACACCCCGCTACCCTCCGCAAGAAGGCCCCCTGCGGGAGTAGCGTGACCCTGTCGTCCGCGAGACCGCGACGGCCGGGCGGTGATGGAGAGGCAGGCGAGCATGGCGCTGAGTGACGTGCTCTACGCGGCATACGCGCGCCGCCTGCTGCGTGAGCTCGAGCCGTCCTCGGTGCCGCGCCACGTCGGGGTCATGCTCGACGGCAACCGTCGGTGGGCCCGGGCCCGCGGTGCCGGAGCCAGTGAGGGTCACCAGGCAGGCGCCGACAACATCGAGAACCTGCTCTCCTGGTGCGACGAGGTCGGCGTCGACGTCGTCACGCTGTGGCTGCTGTCCACCGACAACCTCAACCGGCCCGAGGACGAGCTGCGGCCACTGCTCGGCATCATCGAGGCAGCCGTCGACACGCTGGCGGCCACCCACCGCTGGCGGATCCATCCCGTGGGTGCCCTCGACCTGCTGCCGGCGCCGACCGCTGCGCGGCTGAAGGCGGCCGAGGACCGCACGAGAGACGTCGACGGGATGCTCGTCAACGTCGCCGTCGGCTACGGCGGGCGACGTGAGATCGCGGATGCCGTGCGCTCGCTGTTGCAGCAGCAGGCCGCCATGGGGACGAGCATCGAGGAGCTCGCCGAGGTCATCGACGTCGAGCACATCGCCGAACACCTCTACACCAAGGGTCAGCCCGACCCGGACCTCGTGATCCGCACGTCAGGGGAGCAGCGGCTCGGCGGGTTCCTGCTCTGGCAGAGCGCGCACAGCGAGTTCTACTTCTGCGAGGCCTACTGGCCCGACTTCCGCAAGGTCGACTTCCTGCGCGCCCTGCGCGCCTACGGCGAGCGGCACCGCAGGTTCGGCTCCTGACACGCCCCCCGGCATCCCCAAACGTCACACGAGCCACACCAGCCACACCCGTCACGACATGACGCAGAATTCACCTCAACACGCCCGGCCGCGTGCGTGGGGGCGTGGGGGAGGCAGTCGTAGCGTCGAGAGCACTGCAGCCCCGCACCCCTCAGGAGCGACCATGGCCTCGAGTACCCGACCGGCACCGTCAGCACGCCAGGGGGAGGAGCCGCGTCGCACGTACGTGCTCGACACCTCGGTGCTGCTGTCCGACCCGCGCGCGATCACCCGCTTCAAGGAGCACGAGGTGGTGCTGCCGGTGGTCGTCGTCACCGAACTCGAGGCCAAGCGCCACCACCCCGAGCTCGGGTACTTCGCGCGCACGGCCCTGCGCCTGCTCGACGACCTGCGGATCGCAGCCGGGCGCCTCGACGCTCCCGTGCCGATCGGCGACCAGGGCGGCACCGTGCGCATCGAGCTCAACCACACGGATGCCGCGTCGTTGCCCGCGGGCTTTCGCCTCGGCGACAACGACACCCGCATCCTCGCGGTGGCGCGCAACCTGGCCAACGAGGGGCGGCTCGTCACGATCGTGAGCAAGGACCTGCCGATGCGGGTCAAGGCCTCGGCGTGCGGCCTCGAGGCGGAGGAGTACCGGGCCGAGCTCGCGGTCGAGTCGGGGTGGACCGGCATGGCCGAGCTCGAGGTCACCGTCGAGGAGATGGACCACCTCTACGAGTACGGCCGGCTCGAGAGCGTCGCCGCGGCCGAGTTCCCCTGCCACACCGGGCTCACCGTGCTCTCGCCCCGCGGCTCGGCGCTGGGGCGCGTGGGGCCCGACAAGCAGGTGCGCCTGGTGAGGGGTGACCGTGACGCGTTCGGCCTGCACGGTCGCAGCGCCGAGCAACGCATCGCCCTCGACCTGCTCATGGACCCCGACATCGGCATCGTCAGCCTCGGTGGCCGTGCCGGCACGGGCAAGTCAGCCCTCGCCCTGTGCGCCGGGATCGAGGCCGTCATGGAGCGGCGCCAGCAGCGCAAGGTCGTCGTCTTCCGGCCGCTGTACGCGGTGGGTGGGCAGGAGCTCGGCTACCTGCCCGGTGACGCCGCCGAGAAGATGAACCCGTGGGGGCAGGCCGTCTTCGACACCCTCTCCGCCGTGGTGTCGCGCGAGGTGGTCGAGGAGATCCTCGACCGCGGGATGCTCGAGGTGCTGCCGCTCACGCACATCAGGGGCCGGTCCCTGCACGACGCGTTCGTCATCGTCGACGAGGCCCAGAGCCTGGAGCGCAACGTGCTGCTCACCGTGCTCTCGCGCATCGGCCAGAACTCCCGCGTCGTACTGACCCATGACGTGGCGCAGCGCGACAACCTTCGGGTGGGCCGTCACGACGGGGTCGTCGCGGTGGTGGAGGCGCTCAAGGGTCACCCGCTCTTCGCCCACGTGACGCTCACGCGGTCCGAGCGCAGCCCCATCGCCGCGCTCGTCACCGACCTCCTCGAGGGCATCGACGTCTGAGCACATCGACGTCTGAGCACATCGACTTCTGAACAGGCGATTTCACCCAACGCCGCCTGACCCCGTAACCTTGTGTCTCGATTCGGTAACGACGTGAGTGCTCCACCGGCTGCGTCCAGCCCCCCCTGAGCATCTCCCGCACGAGAGGTCCCCTGCCTGCCCATGGCTCGCTACACCGCGCGTCACGCGCCTCGCCATGCCGCCGCGCGCCCCGAGCGCAGCGGGCTGCGCCGCGCTCTCGCAGCGACCGGTGCGCGACCGGTGCTGGCGAGCGGGGCAGTGGCTGCGGTGCTCGCCGGAGGTGCCCTCGCGGTCTCGGTCGGGGAGAGCCAGGCCCGCGCCGAGGCGATGACCTTCGCGGTCGACGGGCTCACCGAGCAGACCTCGACGGAGCAGCTCGCCGCCGAGGAGGAGGATGCCGCTCGCGTCGCGACTGCGCGCACCGACACCAACGCGGCCCGCTCGGCCGTCGCGGCCCGTGAGGCCGAGCGAGCACGCCTCGCAGCGGCGAAGGCCCTGGCCGCACGTCAGGCCAAGGCGAAGGCGGCCGCACGCGCTGCCGAGCGCAAGCGCATCGTCGCCGACGCCAAGAAGGACCCGAAGGCCGCTGCTCGGCTGCTCATGCCGGAGTACGGCTTCGGTCAGGGCCAGTGGTCCTGCCTCGAGCGCCTGTGGATCGGTGAGAGCGGCTGGAAGTGGAACGCCGAGAACCCGTCATCCGGCGCCTACGGCATCCCGCAGTCCCTCCCGGCCCGCAAGATGGCGGCCATGGGCGATGACTACCGCACCAACCCGGTGACCCAGATCCGGTGGGGGCTGGACTACATCAAGAAGGCGTACGGCACCCCGTGCAACGCCCTCAGCAAGTGGAACAGCCGCTCCCCGCACTGGTACTGATCGTCAGATCTTGCGCAGCCGGATGCCGGTGACCGCGTGGTCCGCGCCCTTGCTCAGCACCAGCGTCGCGCGGTCCCGGGTCGGCAGGACGTTCTCGACGAGGTTCGGCTCGTTGATCTGCTCCCAGATCCGGCGCGCCGTGGCGACGGCCTCCTCGTCGCTGAGGGCCGCGTAGCGGTGGAAGTAGGACTTGGGATCGGCGAACGCGGTCTCGCGCAGGCGGAGGAACCGCTGCACGTACCAGGTGCGGATCTCCTCGACGGGGGCGTCGACGTAGACCGAGAAGTCGAAGTAGTCCGAGATCGCGCCGGTGCTCGTGCCGTCCGGGCGGACCTGTGGAGGCTGCAGGACGTTGAGTCCCTCGACGATGAGCACGTCGGGGCGCCGCACGCTCACGCTGCCGGGGAGGACGTCGTACGTGAGGTGCGAGTACATCGGAGCCTGGACGGACGGCATCCCTGACTTCACGTCGGCGATGAACCTCATGAGCGCGCGGCGGTCGTAGGACTCCGGGAAGCCCTTGCGCTGCAGCAGGCCCCGACGCTCGAGCTCGGCGTTCGGGTAGAGGAAGCCGTCGGTGGTGACGAGCTCGACGCGTGGCGTCTGCGGCCAGCGACTCATCAGCTCCTTGAGGATGCGGGCCGTCGTCGACTTGCCGACCGCCACCGACCCGGCCACGCCGACGACGAACGGGACCCGGGTGGGCCGCTCGCCGAGAAACTCGCTCGTGGCGAGCCGCAGCCCGTGGGTGGCCTCGACGTAGAAGTGCAGCAGCCGCGACAGGGGGAGGTAGACCTCCTCGACCTCGCGCAGGTCGAGCCGGTCACCCAGACCCCGTAGCCGCGCGAGGTCGCGCTGCTCCAGGCTCATCGGGTGGTTCTCGCGCAGCCTCGACCACGCGGCGCGGTCGAGGTCGACGTACGGCGTCGGCGCCGTGGCTCGCTCCTGGGTGGCGCTCACCCGCGCCATTGTTGCGTATGCCGTGCCGCTTCTCGTGGCTGCGCCGCGCTCGGCCCTCCTGCTCGCACTACGCTGGGGTCCATGTGCGGAATCGTCGGCTACGTGGGCCGGACCATGGACGACACGGCCCTCAACGTCGTGATGGAGGGGCTCGCGAGGCTCGAGTACCGGGGGTACGACTCGGCCGGCGTGGCGCTCGTCACCGAGGACGGTGTCGCCACCGAGAAGCGGTCGGGCAAGCTCGAGAACCTGCGTTCGGCGCTGGAGGCGCACCCGCTGGCGCCGTCGCGCACCGGCATCGGACACACCCGGTGGGCCACCCACGGCGGCCCGACCGACGGCAACGCCCACCCGCACCGTGGTGGCGAGGGCAACCGCCTCGCGCTGATCCACAACGGCATCATCGAGAACTTCCACTCCCTGAAGAAGCAGCTGCTCGCCGAGGGCGTGGAGTTCAGCTCCGAGACCGACACCGAGGTCGCCGCCAAGCTCGTCGGCCGCGAGTACGACCGCCTGGGTGACCTGACCGAGGCCATGCGCGCCGTGGTCAGCCGCCTCGAAGGCGCCTTCACGCTGCTGGCCGTGCACGCCGACAGCCCCGGGGTCGTCGTCGGGGCCCGTCGAAACAGCCCGCTGGTCGTCGGCCTCGGGGACGGTGCGAACTTCCTCGGCAGCGACGTCGCAGCCTTCATCGGCTACACCCGCCACGCGCTCGAGCTCGGCCAGGACCAGATCGTCACGATCACCCCGGACGGCTACGAGGTGATCGCCTTCGACGGCACCCCCGCCGACGGCAAGGCCTACGAGGTCACGTGGGACGCCGCAGCCGCCGAGAAGGGCGGCTACGAGACCTTCATGGAGAAGGAGATCTACGAGCAGCCGCACGCGGTCGCCGACACCCTGCTCGGGCGCACCGACGACGAAGGTCGCCTCGTGCTCGACGAGGTGCGCATCTCCGAGGAGCAGCTCGGGCAGATCGACCGCATCGTCGTCGTCGCCTGTGGCACCGCCGCGTACTCGGGGATGGTCGCGAAGTACGCCATCGAGCACTGGACCCGGATCCCGGTCGAGGTCTCGCTGGCCCACGAGTTCCGCTACAGCGACCCGATCGCCGACTCCCGCACCCTCGTGGTCTCCATCAGCCAGTCCGGCGAGACCATGGACACGTTGATGGCGGTCAAGCACGCCCGAGAGCTGGGCGCCCTCACCCTGTCGATCTGCAACACCCACGGCTCGACCATCCCGCGTGAGTCCGACGCCGTGCTCTACACCCACGCCGGGCCCGAGGTGGCGGTGGCCTCGACCAAGGGCTTCACCTCCCAGATCACCGCCGCCTACGTGCTCGGGCTCTACCTCGCGCAGATGCGTGGCGGTGAGCACGCGGTCAACGCGCAGGCGGTCATGCGCGAGCTGCGCGGCATGCCCGAGCACATCCAGACCGTGCTCGACCGCATGGACCGGGTCATCGAGATCGCCCGCTTCATGGCCGACAGCCGATCGGTGCTCTTCCTCGGGCGCAACGTCGGCTACCCGATCGCGTTGGAGGGCGCACTCAAGCTCAAGGAGATCGCCTACATCCACGCCGAGGGCTTCGCGGCCGGTGAGCTCAAGCACGGCCCGATCGCGCTCATCGAGCCCGGCCAGCCGGTGTTCATCGTCGTGCCCGGCCCGGACACCCCGCACGAGCTGCACAAGAAGGTGGTCTCCAACATCCAGGAGATTCGTGCTCGCGGCGCCCGCACGCTCGTCATCGCCGAGGACGGCGACGAGGACGTCGTGCCCTTCGCCGACGAGGTGATCCGGGTGCCCGCGACGCTGCCGCTGCTCATGCCGCTGCTGACGATCGTGCCGCTGCAGATCTTCGCGCTGCACCTGGCCACGGCAAAGGGGTTGGACGTCGACCAGCCGCGCAACCTCGCCAAGAGCGTCACCGTTGAGTGAGCAGTCGTGATCGTCGGGGTGGGCATCGACGTCGTCGACGTGGCTCGCTTCGGCGCGGCGCTCGAGCGCACCCCGTCCCTGCGTGATCGACTCTTCACACCGCGCGAGCGCGAGATGGCGCTGAACTCCAAGGCGGCGCGGTTCGCCGCCAAGGAGGCCCTGGCCAAGGCCCTGGGTGCACCTGCCGGCATGCACTGGCAGGACGCCGAGGTCCACCGCGGCCCCGACGGCCGCCCGCACTTCGAGGTGCGCGGAACCGTCGACGCACGGGTGCAGGCGCTGGGGATCACCTCGATCCACGTCTCGCTCTCGCACGACGCCGGGATCGCCTCGGCGGTGGTCGTCGCCGAGGGACCCGGTGCTTCACTGGAGTCGTCGGCGTGAACCGGGCGTGGTCGACGGATGCCGTGTACGGCGCCGAGGCGGCGCTCATGGCCACGCTGCCCGACGGTGAGCTGATGGCCCGGGCGGTCGAGGGGCTTGCCCTCGTGGCGGCCGCCCGCCTCCAGGAGTGCGACGGTGCGGCAGTCGCCGCCCTCGTCGGGCCCGGCAACAACGGCGCTGACGCCCTGTACGCGGTGGCGCGGCTGGCCGAGGCCGGATGGAACGCGGTCGCCCTGCACGACGAGGTCGTGCACGAGGGGGCACGGGCCGCCGCCGAGGAGGCTGGGGTCCTGCTCACGACCGACCCGGCAGCGTTGGCCGAGGCCGACGTGGTGCTCGACGGCATCCTCGGTATCGGGGCACGCCCGGGCCTGCCGCCGTGGGCTGCTGCCTGGGTGGCCGCAGTGCCCGACACGGCCTACGTCATCGCCGTCGACCTTCCCTCGGGACAGGACCCGATGGGCGGGGCGCTCGACCCCGACGGGGTCTTCGCCGACGAGACGGTGACCTTCTCGGTGCCCAAGCCGGTGCACCTGCTGCCGCCCACCGAGCAGGCGTGCGGCATCCTCACCGTCGTCGACATCGGCCTCGAGCTGGCCGCCGACCCGGTGGTGCTGCGCCTCGACCACGACGACGTCGCGGCCCTGTGGCCGGTGCCGACACCGGCCGATGACAAGTACTCGAGAGGCGTCGTCGGGGTCGTCGCCGGTGGTGAGGCGTACACGGGGGCTGCGGTGCTCGCCGTCACGGCGGCCGTCGAGTCCGGTGCGGGCATGGTGCGCTACGTCGGCACGCCCACCCCGAGCGCCCTCGTGCGCGCGGCCGTGCCCGAGGCCGTCCACGGGCCCGGCCGGGTGCAGGCCTGGGTGATCGGACCGGGGCTCGACGTCGAGGCCACCGGCGCCGACGCCGCTGCCCAGCTCGAGGTGGCGCGTGCCGCTCTTGCCGGCGACGAGCCGGTCGTCCTCGATGCCGGCGGGCTCGACCTCGTCGATGCCGACTTCGTGCGGTCGCGGGCCGGGCGCGCGACGCTGCTGACCCCGCACGCCGGGGAGTGCGCGCGCCTGCTCAGCCGCCTGAACGCGGTCGCAGGCTCGGTCGTACCTGGAGTGACCTATTGGTCGATCTCGGGACAGGGGGAGGTGACGCGGGGGCAGGTCGAGGCCTCCCCGGTCGCCCACGCCAAGGCCCTCGCCGTCGCCACCGGCGCCACCGTCCTGCTCAAGGGCTCGACCACCGTCGTCGTCGGGCCCGGTGAGGGCGCCCCGGCCTGGTCCCAGGCTGACGCGCCCGCCTGGCTCGGCACCGCCGGTGCGGGCGACGTCCTCGCCGGGTTGCTCGGCACGCTCGTGGCCGCCGGGCTGCCGCCCGACTCGGCCGGGGCGCTCGGCGCCCTCGTGCACGGCGTCGCTGCGGACCGCGCCAACCCGGGAGGCCCGGTGCGGGCACTGCGGGTCGCCCACGGCATCCCGGATGCCGTTGCTCACCTGCTGGGTCGCGCCACCAACCGCTCGTCCTAGACTCAGCAGGCCCATGACAACTCCTCCCGCTCCCGTGCCCGCGCCCGCGGGTGCTTCGGCGTGGGTGAGCATCGACCTCGACGCGATCCGCGACAACGTCGCCGAACTCGTGCGCCGGGCCGCCCCGGCGCAGGTGCTGGCCGTCGTCAAGGCCGACGCCTACGGTCACGGGCTGGTCGACAGCGCGCGCGCCGCGCTCGCGGGTGGCGCCTCGTGGCTCGGCGTGGCCCAGCTCGCCGAGGCCCTGCGCCTGCGCGAGGCAGGGATCACGGCCCCGCTGCTCACCTGGCTCTTCGCGCCCGGCGCCGACATCGGTGGGGCCATCGACGCCGACATCGAGGTGACCGTCGGGAGCATGTGGTCCTTGGATGCCGTCCTCGCGGCCGTGCGTGAGCGTGGCGCTCCCGCACGCATCCAGGTCAAGGTCGACACCGGACTCGGGCGCGGCGGCATCCTCACCGACTGGCCGCAGATGGTGGCGCGCCTCGCCGCGGCGCAGGCCGAGGGCGCGGTCGAGGTGACCGGCGTGTGGTCGCACTTCGCGTGGGCCGATGCACCGCAGCACCCGACGGTGCGGGCCCAGCAGGTGCGCTTCGAGGAAGCCTGCGACGAGCTTGCTCGTGCCGGGGTGCGACCCCCGCTGCGCCACCTGGCCAACTCCGCGGCGACGCTGACCAACCCGAGCGCCCACTTCGACCTCGTGCGGCCCGGGCTCGCGGTCTACGGGCTCTCACCGGTGCCCGACCTCGGCGACAGCGCGCACTTCGGCCTGCGTGAGGCGATGCGGGTCACGGCTCGCCTCTCCGTGGTGAAGCGGGCGGCTGCGGGGCAAGGGGTCAGCTACGGGCACGAGTACGTCACCGACCGCGACACCGTGCTCGGCCTCGTGCCGATGGGGTACGCCGACGGCATCCCGCGTGCAGCCGGGGGAGCCGGGCCGATGCTCGTCGGCGATCGGCGCCTCACCATCGCGGGGCGGGTGTGCATGGACCAGGTCGTCCTCGACCTCGGGCCGGACTTCGCAGGCGCGGCCGGGGACGAGGTGGTGGTGCTCGGGCGGGCAGCCGACGGTGAGCCGTCCGCGCAGGACTGGGCGCAGGCTGCCGGCACCATCAACTACGAGATCGTCACCCGGATGAGCCCTCGCCTGCCGCGGGTCCTGCTCGGGGGGCCGTTCTGATGGCGCGGTTCGGACCACTCGGGCCGGTGGCCACGGTCGCGAGCGCCGTGGGTGAACGGGTCACGCGGGCGCGCGCCGGCTACCGGTCGGTCGACGCCCCCGACGGCTGGGCGCACACCCCGACCGAGGCCCTCATCGTCACCACCGAGGACGGCGTGGCCCTGCACGTCGAGATCGATGCCCCCGACACGACGAGCCTGAGTCGGCGCCACCTCGCGGGCCGCACTCCGACGGTGGTGCTCGTGCACGGGTTCGCCCTGACCATGCAGTCCTGGGTCCTGCAGCGCCGCTCGCTGAAGCACTCGGGCTTCCGGGTCGTCAGCTACGACCAGCGCGGCCACGGCCGCTCCGGCATGCCCGACCTCGAGCGGTGCACCATCGACCAGCTCGGGCGCGACCTGGCTGCCGTGCTCGACGCCACCTGCACGTCCGGGCCGGTGGTGCTCGTCGGGCACTCGATGGGTGGCATGACGATCATGTCCTACGCGGGGCAGCACCGCGACGTCGTGCGCGACCGCGTGCTCGCGGTGGCCCTGGTCTCGACGAGCCCCGGCGGCGACGAGATGACCGAGTTCGGGTTGGGCACGACGGCGGGACGGGTCGTCGGCTCGTTCGGGCCGACCGTGCTGACCCGGCTCTCGCGGCACGCCGGCCCGATCGGTGCCCTGCGCAAGATGGGCAAGGGTGTGCAGGATGCCGCGGTGCAGCGGTGGGCGTTCGACTCGCCGGTGAGCACCGACCTCGTCCAGCTGGTCGGGGACATGATCTTCGGGACGTCCTTCGACGTCATGGCTGCCTTCCTCCCAGACATGGACGCCCTCGACATCAGTGGGGAGCTGACGGCCCTCGTCGGCGTCGAGACGCTGGTCATCAACGGCGACGGTGACCTCATCACCCCGCCGTCGCACAGCGAGGAGATCGTGCGTCGCATCCCCGGGGCCGAACACGTCGTCGTCGAGGACGCCGGGCACATCCTGCAGCTCGAGCACCCGCAGGTGGTCACGCAGCAGCTGCTCATGCTCATCGGCCGCGCCCAGCGCGCCGTCGCCGAAGGGTTGCCGGTCAGCGACAAGCCGCGGGTTCGCCGCACCGTGCAGGACATCTCCAAGAAGCGTCGGGTGGCGCGGGCGAAGTCCCGCCGGGCCGGTCGCGAGGCGGCGTCGTGACCGCGCGGCAGATCGTGCTGCCGGGGGTCGAGGACACCCAGGCCCTGGGGCGTGCGCTCGGTGCCCTCCTGCGTGCGGGGGACCTGGTCGTGCTGACCGGTGGCCTGGGTGCGGGAAAGACCACCCTCACCCAGGGGCTCGGTGACGGGCTCGGGGTGCGGGGCCCGGTGACCTCGCCGACGTTCGTCATCGCCCGGGTGCACCCCTCGCTCGTCGGGGGCCCGGTGCTCGTGCACGTCGACGCCTACCGACTCGGCGGCGCGCTCGAGCTCGACGCTCTCGACCTCGATGCCTCCGTCGAGGACGGCGTCACCGTTGTCGAGTGGGGGCAGGGGCTGGCCGAGGACCTCAGTGAGAACCGGCTCGAGGTCGTGCTCGACGTCGACCCGGCCACCGAGGTGCGCACCGTGACCGTGACCGGCCTCGGCGGGCGCTGGACGTCCGACGACGCAGCTGCCGCCCTGGCGGCCCTGGGAGGGGAGCCGTGCTGATCCTCGGCATCGACACGTCGACGTCCGCGATCGGGGCCGGGCTCAGCGACGGCCTCGGGGTCGTCGCGGCCGCGCACCACGTCGATGCCCGCGGGCACACCGAGCAGCTCGCGCCGCTCATCGCGACGCTGCTCGCGGACAACGACCTCACCCCGGGCGACCTCACCGGGGTCGTCGTCGGCAACGGTCCGGGGCCGTTCACGGGCCTGCGGGTCGGCATGGTGACGGGCGTGACGATGGCTCACGCCCTCGGCATCCCGGTGTTCGGGCTGTGCTCACTCGACGTGCTGGCCCATCAGGGGGCTGCGGCGACGCACGGCGAGATCCTCGTCGCGACCGATGCGCGGCGCAAGGAGGTCTACTGGGCCCGCTACCGCATCGAGTCGGATGCCGTGGAGCGCCTGTCGGGGCCGGCCGTCGACCGCCCCGCGGAGCTGCTCGAGGACGTGCGTGCCCTGCCGACGCTGGGTCGCGGCCCGGTGCTCTACCCGGACCTGTTCCCGCAGGCCGTGGAGATCCTCGACGTGGATGCCGGTGTCCTCGCGCTCGTCGGTGCCCGGGGCATCGTCGCCGGGTCGCCGATGCCGGTCGAGCCGCTCTACCTGCGCCGCCCCGACGCCCTGACCAGCGCGCAGCGGGGAGCCACCTCGTGAGCACCCTGCGTGACGTGCACTGGACCGACATCGAGCAGCTGGCGCAGCTGGAGCGCGAGCTGTTCGCCGACGACGCCTGGTCGCAGCAGACCTGGTGGGCCGAGCTCGCCGGGCGTCCGCGCCGCGACTACGTGGCCGAGGTCGAGGGTGCTGAGGTGCTCGGGTACGCCGGCCTCGACCACGGCGGCGACGTGGCCGACGTCATGACGATCGCGGTCGCACCGTCGGCACGGGGCCGGGGCCTGGGTCGGCGACTGCTCGACGAGCTCGAGACGCGAGCGAGGGCCGGGCGGGCGGCATCCGTCATGCTCGAGGTGCGCGCCGACAACGCCGCGGCCATCGGGCTCTACGACCGGGCGGGGTACACCGTCGTCAGCACGCGCCGGCGCTACTACCAACCGGGCGACATCGACGCCCTCGTGATGCGAAAGATCCTGTCCGACGCGGAGGTTGGCGGTGAGTGACCAGCCGTTGGTGCTCGGCATCGAGACGTCGTGCGACGAGACCGGGGTCGGCATCGTGCGGGGCGAGACGCTGCTCGTCGACGCGATCGCGAGCAGTGTCGACGAGCACGCCCGCTTCGGGGGAGTGGTGCCCGAGGTCGCGAGCCGCGCCCACCTCGAGGCGATGGTGCCGACGATCGAACGCGCCTGCACCACTGCGGGAGTGAGCCTTCGTGACCTGGATGCCGTCGCCGTCACCTCCGGGCCGGGGTTGGCCGGTGCGCTCATGGTGGGGGTGGCGTCGGCCAAGGCGTTGGCGCTCTCGCTCGGGGTGCCGCTCTACGGCGTGAACCACCTCGCCAGCCACGTCGCCGTCGACATCGTCGAGCACGGGCCGTTGCCCGAGCCGACCTTGGCGCTGCTGGTGTCCGGGGGGCACTCCTCGCTGCTGCTCGTGCCCGACGTCACGCACGACGTGCGCAGCCTGGGGTCGACGATCGACGACGCGGCGGGGGAGGCGTTCGACAAGGTGGCCCGGGTGCTCGGGTTGCCCTTCCCCGGCGGTCCGCACATCGACCGGGCGGCGCGTGACGGGCAGGTCGTCATCGACTTCCCGCGCGGGTTGACCCAGGGGCGCGACATGGAGCGGCACCGGTTCGACTTCTCGTTCTCGGGGCTGAAGACGGCCGTCTCGCGCTGGGTGCAGGCCCGGGAGGCTGCCGGTGAGCCGGTTCCCGTCGCCGACGTGGCCGCGAGCTTCCAGGAGGCGGTCACCGACGTGCTGACCCGCAAGGCCGTGCTCGCCTGCCGGGAGCACGGGGTGGAGAACCTGCAGATCGGCGGCGGGGTCGCGGCCAACTCGCGGCTGCGGGCCATGGCCCAGGAGCGCTGTGATGCCGCGGGCATCGAGCTGCGGGTGCCGCGACCGGGGCTGTGCACCGACAACGGGGCGATGGTGGCGGCGCTGGGAGCGCAGATGGTGCTCAAGGGCCGCCCGGCATCCGACCTGTCGTTGCCGGCCGACTCCTCGATGCCGGTCACCCTCGTGCAGTCCTAGATCGCGGTCCACCCGCGGGCGGGTGCTCCGCTGGACGTGCAACGGCCCGCGAACCGCCATGACTCCAGCCTGAGCGACTCATCTGGGTACCGCTTCTGCACGTCCAGCGAAGCACGCCGGTCGAGCTGCGCCGTCGTTGGTTCTCTACTGATCTCTGCGATCCCGAAGGTCCGCGATGCGCATGGCCCACGGCACGACAACGAACGAGAAGAAGAAGGTGCCGAGTAGGGCGACAAGAGACGCCAACCAGCCAGCGGGGTCGGTGGCCGCCACCCACGCTCCGAGTGGCGCCACGATGATCGCCGCGAAAGCGATCGCTGCCGTGATTCGAGGGACCGGGACGCCGTCGACCCACCACTGACGTTGGTCGCCCCACATGTTGGGCCATGCGGGTAGTTCCTCAGGCAGAGGCCGTTGGTCGTGCTCCTGATCGTGCCGAGCCATGCCGGCCATCTTCGCGCACGCTGGCAGATGATACAGCGGGGTTCGTCACCCCACATTCATGAGCCGATCAACATGGCAAACGTGATCCTGGCTGCTGCGGTGTGCCGTCGCCCGCCGCCGCCAAGCGTGGTCAGGGCGAGGTGTAGAGGACGCTGAAGCGTTCGAGGACGACCGGCATGTCCGGTGAGAAACCACCGTCGGAGTGCTCGGTGAAGAAGCGTTCGTGGGACACCCGCCAGTGCTCGAGGCTCTGGTCACCCTCTCCCTCGTCCCGGGCGTGGTCGGCGTCAACCTCGTCGAACGGGACGACCCGCGTCTCGGTCGTCACGACCAGGGCGCGGGGGTGGCCGGCCCCGTCGAGCACGATGCCGAGCATCCCCGGCGCCGGGAGCGACTCGCCCTCCGCCACGTAGTCCGCGTGCGAGCTGGCGGTGGCGGTCTTCGTCCCGTCGAGGACCAGGCCGAGCAGCTCGTCGGCCTGCTCGGGCGTGGCACCGAAGGCCCACGCCGGGGGACGGAGCGTCCTCACCGGGTCCGGGCCGGAGAAGACGGGCACGCCGCCAAGATTCGCGTGTTCCCGGGCGATCTCCCAGAACGCGTCCAGCTCGTTGTCGTCAGCGGTGACCATGACTCACCATCCCATGCCGTGCCGCTCGCGCCCGACCCGACACATCCGGCCGTCCGTACCGCCCTCTTTGCGGCTTTTCCTTCCTAGGCTGATCCGATGGATGTTGGAGTGCTTGTGATTCTTGGCGGGATCTTGGTCGGCGGCTTCACGCTCGGCATGCTCGTGAGCGGGGCCGGACAGCGCCACGACGAGACGGTCCCGGCCGGGGACTAGTCTCGCGACGTGCCCGAGTTCACCTGGCGAGCGGCCAACGACGCGACGAGCGAGGACGTCGAGGCCGTGTTCGACGCCGGCGGCGCCCGCAAGTGCCGCTGCCAGGCGCTCAAGGTCCCGGGCTGGATCTGGCGCGACACGACCCAGGAGCAGCGCGACGTCGCGCTCCTGGAACAGGCTGGCTGTGGCACGAGCGGCCCCACGTCGGGTCTCGTCGGGTACGTCGACGGTGAGCCGGCCGGTTGGGTCGCCGTCGAGCCGCGGGAGAACTACCCGAGGATCTGGGCCCGGCAGAAGTCGTGGATGCGGATGGACCCCGACCTCGAGGGCGTCTGGTCGGTCACCTGCTTCGTCGTGCGTCCGGGCTTCCGTCGACAGGGACTGATGTACGAGCTCGCGGCAGCCACCGTGGAGTACGGCAGGCAGGTCGGCGCTCGCGTCCTCGAGGGCTACCCCACCGAGCCGGCGCCGGGCAAGACCGTGATCTGGGACGAGGCGTCGGTCGGGCTGCTCCAGGTCTTCCTCGATGCCGGCTACGAGGTCGAGGCGTCTCCCACCCTGCGCCGCAGGGTGGTGCGACACCGACTCGGCGCGCCCTCCTGACGGACTGGTCTACGGCACGCGGAGCTGCTCGCCCTTCCAGCGGCCATGGCCTTCTCGCGGCGTTGCGGCGCACCTCGATGCTCGTGCTTGTGTCCGTGGGTCCGCCCCATCCGGAAGGTTGCAGATCGGTAAGGCGAACAGGCGGCCAAGGGACGCACCCAAGCAGTCCACCCGTGATGCTCGCGTGACCTCATCGGTCCAGCAGCAGTGCCAGCGTCTCGCGGACCTCGTCGAGGGCCGCGGGCCTGACCCTGCCCGAGCGCTCCTGAACCCGAGCCGTGACCACGGATCGCACTTCCGGCACTGCGCCGAGGAACGACCCACGCGCCGGCTGTCTTCATCGGGGGCGATCGGGAGCTCGATGCTGCTCGTGCGGCCGGTCGGCTCAACAGCACGACCTGGACGACAGCACAACGGCACTCGGTGGGGACGGATCCATCTACACCCCTCCGGCCGATCACGAGCAAGCAGGTCATCAGGCGGCGAAAGGACGCAACTCCTCGTCGAGTCGCCGGGCTCACAGCTGGCGCACTCTGCCGTCGAGCGCGACGGCGTAGATGTCGATTTTGAGCACGCCGCGCACTTCTGAGGGCACGCGTGTGACGGCGCGGACGCTTCGAGGGTCGTCTCTGATGACTGCCGCGTAGCGGATCGACGGGTCGTCAGCGTTCTTCATTCGTCTTAGCAGCTGGCCGTAAAGGACGTCGCAATCGATGCCGATGTCGGGACTGCTTCCTTTCGCCTCGCAGAACAGGCGTTGCCCTTGCGGCCCTGTGGCCAGGACGTCGACGAAGTCGACCTGTCGGTCTGTCCGCCAACCCATGGAGGCAAGCCAGCGACAGAACGCGTCCTCGACGGCCTTCTCATCACCCTTCATTCCAGCATCCTCGTGGCAATCTCGCCCGACTCGTGCCACCGGGGTGTGTCACTGAGCGCTGAGGTCGAGGGCGTCGAGGATCGTTTCCGCGGCGGGGGTGAGCGGGTCTTGGGCGAGGTGTTCGTGGCCGGCGATGCGAACTTGGATCTGCTGCAACGGTCGCAGGGTGTTGACGATCTTCTTGATGCTCATCCCGGTGGCGTCTTGCAGGTAGCGGGCGACGGCCAACGCGGCGAACACGATGGTCAGGTGGGCCTCGATCGCGTCGCGGGTGTGGTGGAAGATCGGGCGGGCTCGCAGGTCGCTCTTGCTCATCCGGAA
>Ga0075160_10000995_pt1 | contig 17448 bp, 8 predicted proteins | sample JI91814C2DNA_FD_70969 | JGI IMG/M metagenome (GOLD analysis project Ga0075160, IMG submission 70969) | Wastewater effluent complex algal communities from Wisconsin, to seasonally profile nutrient transformation and Carbon sequestration -... | ecosystem: Engineered > WWTP > Effluent > Algae... | reverse complement strand
CCCGGAAGGCCGTTCGACTATTTCTTCCTCGATCAGGAACTGGACAAGCTCTATAAAGACGAAGAAAAGCTTGGCAAGGTAGCGGGCATATTTTCGGGATTAGCCGTTGTAGTTGCCTGTCTGGGATTGTTTGCGCTTGCTTCATTCATTGCCGAAGAGCGAAAGAAAGAAATCGGAATCCGGAAAGTAATGGGTGGTTCCGTGAGCCAAATCGTGCTGTTGTTATCCACTGATTTTTCAAAGCTCATTGCCATCGCGTTCATTATCTCCTGTCCGATTGCCTGGTATGCTGTCGACTCGTGGCTAAGCAGCTTTGCCTTCCGCGTAGATATCAATTGGGTAATCTTTGTGCTGGTAGGACTCGCTACGTTTGCTATCGCCTTGCTAACAACAAGTTACCGGGCAATTCAGGCAGCATTTTCTGATCCGATCAAAACATTGCGGCACCAATAGCTTGCCTTCACATATCAAAAGGTGCGTAATACCAGCCAATTTGGGTGGCTACTGATCAGTATATCCGATTACAATTGTTTACAATGGTTAAGAATCCGCTTGGTCAGAAAAGCCAGGATGAAGCTACTGTGGAATTCTAATTCATTTGCCTTTATTGCGGTTTGTAACGAGAACCAGAGGTAATGGAGACGCTGGGGAAAGAAATTAGCAAGTTGAAATTTGCTGAGCATACCCACACCGAAAAACAACTTGCTTACTAATTGTCGGTGTGTATATCTATTAATTTTACTAAAGGGTCCACAGCGACCTGACCGGGAATTTCATCAATCTCAATCGTCAATGTATTGCTGATTTTACTTACAAGGTACTTTTGCATATGTAGCTCTTCACCTTTTGTAGAATAGATTCCTATTTCAACGTAGTCCTTTAGAGGCAAAGAATGAAATACAGATTGGCCGTCTTTGTATACTAATGCCTGACCCAAAGTGTCGGCAAATACTCTAGAGCCGTTCTTTGAAAGGAACTTAGTTATAACAAAATTTATCGTTACCTGATATTTACCATTTGGTAATTTAGAAACATCATAGTCTTTGAGCCGATTATCATATAGGGTAACAGTCTCGAAGAGATCATGGATAAGGTATTTTAGCGAGTCGGGTGTAGCCTGCCGAAGACAGTCTACCATCTCCTTTGGTATAGTGTAAGGTGCCTTTTGGAATTTAACTTTTTCCAGATAGGCTCGAAGCGCTTGATTCAATTTTTCTTCTCCCAAGAAATCGCGCAGGGAATATAGTACCAATGATCCTTTCTGGTAAGGAATATACGATTTGTCGAGCCCGGAATTTTCTATCAATGCTTTCTCGTTCTCATCTTCCACTCTTCTTTTTAAATAAATGTCCAATGCCTTCCTCCGAAACAGTTTGCCTTTTTCTTTGCCGTATTTTTCTTCCAAAACGCAAAGCGACACATATTCAGCCATACTTTCTGTAATCATCCTGCTTCCGTTCACATCTGCTGGAATCACCTGATGCCCCCACCATTGGTGTGCAAGTTCATGAGAGGCCCCTAGAAAACTCGAGTTCAACGCCAGTGGATTGTTCTCGTCAATATCCATCACGAAACTCCGTTCAGACACTGGGATAGTGTTGGCAAAAGATTGTGCAAAGTCTCCTGCCTTTCTGGAGTATTCAATAATTCTCACTTGCTTATGTTGATAGGGGCTAAAATATTTCTCGCAATATACCAGTGTCGATTTCAGACCATTCATCAAGTGAGTCAGGTTATAGGAATGAGCGGGGTGATAGTAAATTTCTAGGTTAATGTCGCTGTATTGGTCTCTTAACACCTGATACCTGCCGGAAGTAAATGCGTAATCATTAGTGACGTTATTGGCGGATTGGTACTGGAAATAATTTCTTCCATTCTTGTTCCATTTCTTACTCAAATATCCCGGTGCGATGGCTATCTGATCGGACGAAGTACTAACCGTGGCTTGGAACGAAATATAATCAGAGTCGATGGAGCGATAATGATTTTGCCGCGCGATTCTGTCTTTTGTGCCGCCCCGCAATGCGGATGAATAGTAGCCAAGTCCAGGATAAATGAGGGAAGTAATAAATGTGCCATTCTTCAATACAGGTGAATTTTGAAACAATCCTGTATTTTTAATGCTTTGAACGCTAAAGTAAAAATACAAGCTGTCGCCAGGTGCAAGAGGGTGCTTTAATTTATTAACATCAAATTTTGTGATGGAATCTTTTAGCAGCGTTTCATACTCCCGATCAAATATATATTGTGTAAATGCGTCTTGGGAGTAATTAACCAGGAGTGTATCGATAGATTCATTCGTTTTGTTGACGAGTGTAAATACGCCAGTTGATTCAAACGATTCATTCTCGGGGAACAAGTCCATAGTCAACGTTACATTTACAATTCGAGGCTGTGTGGTATTTTTAAGATGCCCATATTTCTTGTCTGCTGATTTGTTGATTTGATTTCGCGTTGCCTCATTGGGTACATGAAAAATACTTTCCATTTTATAGACCGTAAATCCGGCTAAAATTACTGCGATGATAACCAGAACGAGTGCCAGCCCAAGCTTTCCTTTTACGCTTTCTCCCGCACTTATAATTCTTGCCTTTGCAGTCTGTGAAGTTCCCCTTGACCAAGCAATAACTGCCACTATAAGCAAGAACAAGCCTATTGCCAACCAATACCCTTTCAGAATGAAATAAGGGACCAAGGAGTGCCCATGGCCATTCATATTTGAGTACTTCATAAAAAAACCAGGCTCAATATCTTGGTTGAATTGAAACAGTAACGAATCGATTCCAACCAACTGCAGTTGTGAAACACCAAAGAAGCCAAGTATTAAAATAAACAGACTCAGATAGAAATTTGAAACAACTGTATGAACAAATACCGCTGCTATCGCCCAGATGATAAATTCGATGAGGTGGATAGCATATAGGTCAAACAGATAGTGACCGACTTCAAATGAGTAATATCCCGAGTAAACTTGTACACTTAACCCTGCAAGGAAGATCACGCCTAGCAATACCATCTGCATTTTTACAATGGCCAGCAGTTTCGAAAGTACAAAGGCTCCGTTACTTACAGGTGTAACATCCACTAGCTCACTCATTCGGCTATTCCGTCCACGGTGAATTAAAATGCCCGCGTACAAAAACGTAAGAAAATTTATGAGAAGTGAAAAGAACAAAATAGGAAAAGCCAACATGACCCACGTAACAGGAAGGATACGTGTTTCATAGGGTGGGTTCATTTGTGTAAGTAAAACAACAACCAGGATTGCTCCGACCAGAACAATGCTAAGAAATGAACCGCTTCGCAGGATGTGCTGAAAATCAAGTTGTGAAAGTCGCCAGACCAAACGTACTTGATGCCTCCAATTAAAATTAGATGAGATGGCAGATAACTTAACTTTGATAAGATTTCCAAAGTTGTTTTTGGCGCTTCGTGTGGAGTTGGTAGCGAAAATTGAAGAACTCCATCCGAGCTGACTAAACGAAAAATACCTATAAGTAAATACTAGGATAGAACATGCAATAGAGAGCCAAACAAAGCGATTAAGTAAAATAAATCCTAGATAGGGAATTGACTTTGTGTTTTGTTCGGCTATTGTCCAATTTCTGGTGGCAAATAAAGTGGCGGTTTCACCCAGAGGTTCCGCCAGCAAAGCCAATGTATTTCCTGAGATTCCAACAAAACGAGATAACAATTCACGACCTATCAGAAGGAGCACAATTACTATAAATCCGGTATACACATTACGGGAGAGTGCTACAATGGCGAAAACCAAACTTCCAAATATAAGTATCGTTGGCAGAACATACACCGCATGCAAGTGTACGTAAACAGCCAGATCAAATTCAGCGAGTAAACTATTATTAGTTCCAGGCAATCGAGTTCCCAGATAAAGTCCGAGCCCCGCAAGAGCACAAATTACGATTACGATTAATAACGAGCTTAATAATTTACCCGCCAGATATTCCCGCTTTGTAAACGGAAAGGTATACATCACTTGGAAACTTCGACTTTTAAAATCACGATAAATCGAATTCCCAATAATGGCTGGTAATATGAACAGAATAAGTTTATTAAACAGCGTTAAAATTGAGTACAAGTTAAATGGAGAATTCGCTATTCGTATTCCATTGGTTGAGGCTCCAAACGCTCCAGCACTTCCGGCCATCATGGTCAACCCCAAGAGAAAAAAAATAGTAGAATAAAAGTAGACTGCCGGGTTTCGAATCCAATACTTGAATTCGAACCAAAAAATGGATAAGAACATCATTACGAATTGTTTTTCAATGCAATAAAATAGACATCTTCCAAATCTGGCTCAACTGATTCGAAAAGATCGGTTGGTCTTTCTGGTGCATGAACCCTAACTTGAATGGTTTGGTCAGCAATGTACTTTGATGAGAGAACTGGTAATGTTGCTTCCATAGCTTCCAATTCTTCTCTTAAAATCGAAGTTGCCCAGATTTTTCCAATCAGGCTTTTCGTAGCATTATGTGGAGAAGTGTGCTTCAAAATTCTCCCCCCATTCATAATAGCCATTTCCTTACACAAGTCTTTTACATCGTCAACAATGTGCGTAGAGAAAATGATGGTACTGGTTCTGGCCAACTCACGAAGTACATTTAAAAAACGATTCCGTTCAGCAGGATCAAGACCAGCCGTAGGTTCATCTACAATAATCAGCTGAGGGTTATTAAGCATGAGCTGAGCAATGCCAAAGCGTTGCTTCATACCGCCCGAGTAGCCAGCAACGTGCTTTTTCCTTATTTCATAAAGATTAGTGAGTTCCAATACCTCTCGGACTCTCCTTTTTCTATCTGACTTGGAATCGACCCCTTTCAGAATAGCGAAATAATCTAAGAGGTCTTCAGCTGAGATAGAAGGATAAACACCAAACTCCTGTGGTAGATAACCTAGTATCTTGCGCAATCTCATGGGCTCTTTCAAAACATTGATCGAATCAAACAAAACAGAACCTTGATCGGGTAGCTGCAAAGTAGCAAGTGTTCGCATGAGTGACGATTTTCCGGCACCATTTGGCCCAAGTAAACCAAACATACCAAAACCTATATCGAGAGAGAGATCATCAAGTGCTTTTACTCCATTTGGATATGTTTTAGAAAGGTTTGAAATCGAAAGTCTCATAGGCGGCTAAGATTCTAGGTTGATTTCGAGACGAGCATATCTGTATTTTGTTACAGACTTGGGTTTTATCAAATCCAACACATGAGGTATTTGACGAGAGACCCAATCTTATAAATAAGATTGCAATTGACTTTTCAACTAAGATTTTTGAAGGCCGTGGCAGTACGTGGCAACCTACTCTGGACTATGGAGGCGAAACTCAATTTGAAAAAACGAATATTCAATTTACGTTAGCTAGATTCGTCAGAGGTTTCCTGGCCTTCTTCAAAGGCGCGATAATTCGCCCGCCAGCGAACTTCTTGTACCAAATCCGGACTCGGATGCAACCATCACCCCTGCTTTTTGCGTCAAAAGGCCGTATTCCAATTGGAATGATTTTAGTAAAACAGAGTTCAAACCGACTCACCCATGCTTCTCAACTACCTGAAAATCGCCCTGCGCACTATGCTGCGCTATAAATCGTTTAGCGTGATCAACATTCTTGGTCTTACCATCGGGCTAACGGCTTTCCTGGGCATCAGCTTGTATGTTGCGGACGAATTATCCTTCGATAGCTTTCACGAAAATAAAGATCGGATTTATCGATCCCTCACCAGTGCGGAGTGGGATGGCAGAACTGTTAAATGGGGCGGGTCCCCTAACCTACTTGCGCCAACTGCGATGAAAGAGATTCCAGAAGTTGAAAAAGCTACGCGTTACTTCCATCACAACTTCGGCAGCATGGCGTTTGTTTCTACCGAAACTGAAAATTTCACCGAGCAAAATTTATACTTCGCAGACCCGGAGTTCCTCGATATTTTCACGCTCCCCATCATAAAAGGTGCAGCGCGGGCTAAACTCATTGACAGACCCGGTACGGTAATCATTAGTGAACGGGCAGCTGAAAAATACTTTGATACAAGCGACCCGATCGGTAAGGTGCTTACGGTTGATAATAACATGAAGCTGGAAGTCACCGGTGTCTACAAAACGCTGCCAGCAAACTCCTTTTTCCAGGCGGACATGATTGCAAGCTTTTCGTCAAACTGGTTTGGACAGGATCGCAATCAAAGCTGGGGGAACGCAAGCTTTGACAGCTTCTTCCTGCTGCATGAAGGTGTTTCGCAGGATGCTGCGTATGAAAAAATGACGGCCATGCTGCTCAAAAACGTTCCGACCGACCGGCAATGGTTTAAAATTTCACTGCAGCCGCTGTCCGACATACGGCTGCATTCAGGCGATCTTGATCCAACAGCCGACCGCAGAGTGTACGGAGACTACAAACAGGTTAAAATACTTATCGCGCTGGCCACCATTATTTTGCTGATTGCTTCCGTCAACTACATGAATCTTTCCACCGCGCAATCACAGCGAAGAAATAAAGAAGTAGGTATTGTTAAAACACTGGGTGGAACATTCTCTCAGCTAACGCGGAGATTTTACCTGGAGGCATCCGTGTTTGTTGGTGCTTCGCTGCTGATAAGCCTCGCAGCGTTTGGCTTTTTGTTGCCGATGTTTAATACGCTGAGTGGTAAAGCCATTACGATGGAGTTTATTTCTTCAGCCTGGTTCTGGCTTGGGTTTATAAGTGTATGGATCATCCTCACGGTGCTTGCAGGTCTGTATCCAGCGCTTTACCTCTCCTCCTTCTCACCTAAGCTCGTGCTACAGAAAACGAGCGCTTCCGGATCGCAGGCATTCATGCGCAAAGGATTGGTTGTGTTTCAATTCTCGGTGTCCATCATATTGATTATCTGCTCGGTGGTGTTCTATCAGCAGATGAATTTTATCCGGAACAAAAAGCTTGGCTATCAGCCTGAGCAGGTTATTGCAGTGATGACAACTCCCGTGAAGGACCGCGACCAGGCAGTCGCCTTGAAAACATCGTATGAGGCATTAAGCGATGTTGTATCGGTAAGCCGGACTCAATCCTACCCCGGCATGAGCACAAGCTCGCGTAACATTTTGCGCGATGGCGAATCTGAAGAAAGTGGTGGCGGTTCGCTACTGCTAACGATGCGTGCTACTCACGAAATCCTGTCTGTACTCAACATCAAATTGCTGGCCGGAAAGACTTTACCCGAAACGAAAGATCCGAATGATACAACGGTTCAGGTAGTTGTAAACAAGGCTACAGTGGATTACCTCGGGCTTTCGCCTGAAGAAGCGATTGGAAAACGTGTGAATATTCAGGGTTTTAATGAAATGACCGATATCGTTGGGGTAACCGAAGATTTCCACTTTACCACGCTGCGTCAGCAGATCAGTCCGTTCTGCTTTCATAATAGCACGCAAACAGAATCATACAGCTACCTGCTGGTAAAAGTCAATACTGCCAACCTTTCCGGAACGATCAAACAGTTGGAGAACATCTATACTAAAAATGTTGCCGCGTCATTTGAGTATACATTTCTCGACCAACACTTAAATTCACTGTACCGAGCAGAACAAAATCTCGGGCGTGTAGTTATGGTGTTTGCCGGACTGGCCATCTTCGTGGCGTGTTTAGGACTTTATGCGTTGGCTGCTTTCACAGCTGAACAGCGAACTAAAGAAATTGGCATCCGCAAAGTTCTGGGTGCATCCGTATCACATGTTGTTGGCATGCTCTCACGCGATTTTATGATCCTGGTGATTATCGCCTTTGTGATCGGCATTCCGGTTGGGTATTACATGATGGATAAGTGGCTGGAAAGTTTTGCGTATAAAACTGATATAACAGTAGTTGTTTTCCTTTCTGCCGGATTGATCAGCATGCTGATTGCAGGAGTAACCGTAAGCTTTGAATCTTTCCGGGCAGCGAGAACTAATCCGGTGGAGAGCTTGCGAAGTGAATAATCGAACTTATCGAATAAGCTGAACCCAGCCCTTTCGTTCTTTTTTATCGTTATTGCACCCTTTGTATTGCACCAGCCAGTAATAGATTCCAGCGGGCACATCTCCGCCATTCCAGGGCTGATTTCCGGTAGCAGTAAATACGTTCCGTCCGTAACGATTAATAACAGTAATGGAAGAGACTTCGGTATTTGTCAACACTTCGAAATACGGGTTATACGTATCGCCATTTGGAGTGAAAACATTGGGAACAAAAATACTATCCGTGGCAAACACAATGTTCACCGCAGCCGATTCAAATGAGCAAAACCCATACTGACCTGTAACTTTGTAATATCCGCTCTCCTTTGCTTGTAGTTGACTACCAGAGCCCATACTAACTTCTTCAAACGGATCTGTGTCAATAGGTTGGTAAAACCAGGTGTACGATGCTCCTTCCCGGGAGCTCACTGCAAGGGTGTATTCGGGCTGATCACAAACTTTCTCTGTTGTATTTTCTTCCGGCAGCAACGCATAGCTGAGATCTGTTTCAAAACCAATTTTAACAGGTTCACTGCTTACCTCGCAATCTCCATTTGAGGCCGCAACGTGGTAATAACCTTGCTCGAATACAGTCGCTGAAAACCCGAGGGTTTGTTGAATTTCGGTCCTGTTTTCTGTTTCCTGAGCAGCAAAATACCAAGCGTACGTTAAATCGTTGTCGGAAAGATTGGTTTGTAAAAGTGCTGATCCCATTTCACAAAAATCACCTTCGGCCCGGGTAATAATGACTGGTTCAATAATTCTAACCAGAACACTGTCCTTTACAGTAATGTCACATCCCCCTGGAGAAGTAAATCGATAGGACACTTCATAGGTTCCATTACTAAGATCACCAGAATGGAATGCCTGGTTTTGAACGCCCAAGCCAGACCATGTTCCGGAACTGATGGAAATCTTCAATGGCATGATTTGGTTATGTCCACACACAATATCCTGCGGGCCAATAGAAAGAGTCACGCCTTCGATCGTAACATAAAATAAAGGTGAATCTGAAAAGCATGTTCCCTGATACAATCTTGCAAAATATTCCCCGGGATTTGTAAACGATTTCTGTGCTCCACCCATTCCCATCGACTGAAAATTAATTCCGGCCTCGGGTTTATAATACCATTCATATACAGCTCCCTGTACGGAAGATGATACTTGTAACGTAACCTGTCCCTCTGAACAAAGCTTAACGTTGGCCGGTGTTACCTGGCTAATCACGGTACGTGGTTTAACATCAATTTTTACCGTCCCTTCATTCGAACAGTTAGGTGTTCGATATGTTAGCGTAAATGTTCCAGGGCCAACGGAAGCTGGTTCAAATCTTCCGGATGCATCTACTCCTTGTCCACTCCAGGAACCCCCGAAAGGATATGCCTGTAGTTGAATAGCTAACTCACTTTCACAAACCGGAGGATGAAGGAATATAACAGGCGGGGTAGGGATATAATACGAAGCTCCTGAAAATGAACCCCGTGCAGTATGCTCGTTACTCGAGCCGATGTAAAAATACTCCTCATCAATGCCTACATCAGATCCAAAATAATCTCTCTCATCGGCCGAATAGCGATCCCCCTGAAGATTAAGAAATTCGGTATTCGTTTGCCAAAAGTAGTCTTGTGTTTGAAAAATATACGTGTTACCGGGTACTGTACGAACTTGATTATCGTTGGTGAGAAATTTACCGGGTGCACCCACCGCAAGGGTATTGCCGACTACATCAATGGATGAACCGAAGAAACCGCCTTCAACCGCAACGTTTGCTCCAATAATAGCAACAGGCTGCATGGAAGAATTCCATTCCTGTTCGGGAAGCTTGGCATAAACAAATACCCCACCTGATTGCGCCACTCCCTGATGGGCATAACCCGGAACGCCTACAAAAAAATGATTATCAAAGAGCTTAACATCGGCACCATAACCTGAAAAAATTGCTCCATCAAAAGACGTTTTTACTTCCCAGTTCCCGGTAGAAGGATTTTTTGAAAGAATAAAAACCCCACCGTCAATCGCAAAATAACTTCCTACCATTACTTGATCTTCAAAAAGACTTAATCGTATGGACGGCCATGATTTATCAATCGGTTTTCCGAAGTTAACCACCTGCTTAAACTGCCATTTTTCGCCTACCTTCTCATAGACAAGCACAGCGTTTGTGTGCTCATTATTAAGATTATTGTAAGCTGAAGCAAAAAGATAGCGGTCATTCATAGCAACCGCAGCGCCAATGTGATTAAGCTTAAGTTCAGGAGGTGCTGACACCGAGTCATATACTACTGCAGATTTCCAGGAAGGCGTTGTTCGTTTAAAAAGAAATATTTTTCCGTAGAGACTGGGTGAATATAGATATGATGGTGCCCCAACGGCCAGTTCTTCTCCGCTGGAAGCAATACTGTAACCAAAGCCGGCATCCGAACCTCCTGTAACGCGAACTTTTCTTGGGGTGGGCACTATTACATGTTTCCGAGTAAACTCCTCACCTGATCTTTCATAAACATAAACAGCTCCGGCCCCCTTTCCCATCGTTCCGTCATACGGAGATCCGGCAAAGAGAGCCTCTTTATTTTTGTGTACGGAAAATCCAAACCTAAAATCGCTGCTGTTGTATCTGGATAACGTAACCTGTTGTTGGCTACCCCAAATATTCCCGCTCCGGGTCAACGACATAACAGCATCCCGGCTTACAAATCCCATATTTTTCGGCTCTACGGACCGAATTAATTCACTTCCATTCCAAACCATATTCAATGCGAAGTCGGAATTACTGGCCAGGTTTCTTTGCTCATACAGTACATTTCCCGTCAACTGTTGCCAGGTATTATCAGAAGCCTTGGTTAGCAAAACTTTACCGGTATAGGAATCTCCCTCTTTTAGCAAGATACTTGCAGCCAGCTCAGTCGGTGAAATAAAGACTATTGGAAAAGGGAATCTTAAGGGTACTTCATCAATCGGAAGTTTGGTATTGATAGTCTCCGTTGCATCTGTCCATTCACCATCTTTCTTAAAGATAAAAAGCCTGTACCCTCCAGCATCACCGGGAAGTGAAACGCCACCCATAGAGGCTACCATGTCGTCAGTAGCTGTAAGTGATCTCCCAAAGTATCCAATTGAACCAAAGGGGCTTGATACGGATAGTTTAGCAAGGTATTGATAACTTGATCCCTGACTTTTGTAGACGTAGATTCCATTCCCCGAGTCGTCATTATCAGCAGACACATACAGATACTCTCCATGAAGAAGAATATCAATCCCGAATTCGCTTTGAGGTCCTGTAATAATTTCGGGTACTATGGTACTATTCCAACCCGTAATTGGCTTGGCTAAAACATAAAATTTTGGAGATTGAACACCAGGACTTCCAATGACAAGTTTGCATCCATCCGGCTTAATATTTACCGTAGCAGTCCATTCAAAAAAATCCGGAAATTCTATCCGGGAAGTTTCAGTCATTGTTTCCCAACCAGACGCTGGTTTTTCGAAAATGTAAAGAACACCTTTAGAGTACCTTCGGTTAATTATATAAACTGTATTACCGCTTGGATCGATTTCCACATCATTTCCAAAAAAATCATACGTAGTGGGATCGGACGGCTTGAGCATCGCGCGATAAGCCCAGCCCGCTGGAGTCTTTTCATAGAGAAAAGCCACACCGCCATATAAAACACCAAGCGAATCGCTGTTTTCAGCAGCTACGATAAGATACTCATCCGTTGCAGCAAGTGCGCTCCCGTACCGGTCATTATTATTTATAGAAGATTCAGGTAAAAGTTTATTGAGTGTAGTGTTGCACTGAGCATGAACCTTCAAAAAGGTAATTAAGATCAGGACAATTAAAGCCAGTGATTTCATTAGCGTATTCTCCCGTTACATGAGAAAATCCTGTGTTTAAACCCCTCATGGCCAACAAAATTAGTGATTTTCCAATCGATAGCAACGGTAGAGTTGGTGTGTCGTTACATATATACTTCGCCTACATCTTCAACACATACATGTTCGGCAGAAAGCCAATCCATCAGCGGGTGATAAAGGCTGTTTTATCCTTTGTATGTGTCAATGTAAGTCGATGCATGGCCCGCGTACACGCGATATACAGCATGCTGCGATCAACGTCTGTGTTATAATTCTTCGCGGAAGTAAAAGGAATGATTACCTCATCAAACTCCAATCCTTTTGCGAGATGCGCTGTCGTGACAATCACACCTTCATAAAAGGATGAGCTGTCGGGCGTTAACAAATGAACATCCTGTGCTTGCAGGGTTTCATAAATAAACTCAGCCTGCTCCTGAATTTTGCAGATAATACCCATCGACTGATGAGAAGATTTCCTGAACGTTCCGATCATTTCTTTTATAGCCTCCAGTTCGGTCGCATTACTGTCGAAGCCCAATACCTCTGGTTCTGCTCCGTGTCGCTCCATCGGGATGATGTTTGGATTGCTGGAAATCTGCTGGGCGAATGTTGTAATCTCAAACGTGGAGCGATAGCTTCTGAAAAGCTTCACCACATCGCCCTGTGGAAACACGCGCTCAATGCCCTCGGCTGACGATGCACTGTACGGATTAACCATTTGACTTACATCGCCAAGGATTGTTTTCTTACAGCTAAACAAGCGCGCAAGCACTGCATATTGTACAGGTGTGTAATCCTGCATTTCATCAATCAGCAAGTGCTTTACGTGATCGTGCGCCTGATAACCCTCAAGCCGCATCTTAAAATAGATGAGCGGGAACACATCACTGAATTCGAGCTTCCCTCCTGCCATCGTCCGGAACATTTCGGGCTTGCCCATCCAGGTATAAAAATCTTTGTATATATCGAGCACGTTACTGAACCGGAACATGCGCGGAATCGCTTGCCATATCTTATTCTTCTCGTCACCGGTAAGCTTACGCTGCACAATGTTTCGGAGATGATTACTCACATCACGAACGACTTCCGGAAAACGTCTCAGCAACGGCATCCGGTGATACGCCCGAAAGCGTTCCTGGATAAACGGGAACGGCAACATAACCTTCCCCACCTTCAGCTCAGTGAAATCGAAATAATTATTCTCAATATGAATAAGGTATCGGTTGAGCGTGCTCAGGAAATCAAATGACGCTTTAAACTTTATTCTTTCGATGTACTGCTTGTCATGCTGCTCAAGCAATAAAGCCACTTGTTCAAAAAATGTTTGAAATTGAATTTTATGCTCAAATAACTCATTCGCCAAATCTTCCATTCCTGTTTCCGGAATGTGCTCCTCGCCTAACTCCGGCAATACGTTACTGATATAATCCGAAAATACTTTGTTGGGTGAAAGGATCAGAATGTCTCTTGCCCTGATCTCATCTCGAAAGCGGTATAAAAGAAATGCAATCCGATGCAATGCAATGCTTGTTTTTCCTGATCCGGCAACACCCTGAATGATCATCACCGGTGTAGTCTCATTACGGATTACAGCATTCTGGTCGCGCTGGATCGTTGCGACAATATTTTTCATCTTGTCGTCTGCCGATTTGCTCAGTTCCTGCTGAAGTACTTCATCGTGGATGTTCACTGCGTTCTCAATCATGAACTCCATTTTCCCTTCCTTAATTTTGTACTGGCGCTTACGGGTTATTTCACCAGAAATTTTACCGGACGGTGTTTCGTAGGATGCTTGTCCAAGTTCGTAATCATAAAACATAGACGAAATCGGTGCGCGCCAGTCGTGGACCAGGTTGGCGCGTTCAAGCTCATCGAAAAAAGTATAGATACCAATATAAACTACTTCTTCACTATTGGCTGTGGGGATGAAATCAATCCGACCGAAGTATGGAGAGTCAATCAGCTTGAGCAGCCTGCGTTTACGCGCCACGGCACCTTCCCCCGAAAACGCCATGCGGTTAATAGATTGTTCGGCAGCAACCATGTCTGCCTCATCCATACCAGACTGATGCTCATGAATGTATTCCTTATTCTGACGAAGCTCTTCTGAAAACTGCTTTACGCCTTCATCGGCACGTTTAATGGCTAACAAAAGCTTCTCCCTGATCTGTTCTAAGTATTCCCGTTCTTCCTGCTCCGTTCTGTTGACCATGCTTCGAATTAAAACGCTAAGATAATCGAAAGAACAGGATTAGTTCTCCATCTCAACCTTTACCAGAACTTCTTGTTTGATCTCCTGACCGGTTGACGACACGCTTCGGTCAACCGTGCGTAGCTCTGCTTCAAAAATGAAGCTTCTTTCATCCAGTCGTATCACCCGGTAAAGACCGAACTCATACAAGTGAAGACCGTTAGCATTTTTCATAGCAACGAGAGCTTTTTTTGTAATGTCACCAGTTTTATAATTGAGTTGCCACAATACGAGCACACCGTTTCCGCTGTGGGCATCGTTATATGACTTAAGGCTTTCATCGGGCCCTGCATTGATATTATCCTTTGAATCAACAAAAAGGAAATTGTAGTTATCTCCGGAACTCCCGAGGTACATATACGATTTACCCCGATAGCTGGAACGACCGGTCTGCTCTTTTCGCAGTTTTTTTATCCATGCCAACTGGCCGTTTGGGAGAATCTTAGCAATTAATCCGTCATCATAATTAAAGCTTTGAGGTCCTTGCTGACTGGTAATATAATATTGCTTTTCACCGATTATGATCAAACTTCCGTCCGTTGTAACAATCGTTCTTAGTAATGAAAGCATCGGGAATTCAATTGCCTCCTTTTCATTTTTTTTGATATTTTTCTCCTGTGTGGATTTACTCTCACCTTCATTAATGACCTCAAGCGGAATATTATGCATCACTACAGGGAGGTGCGTACCATCTCCGTTCAGTGTAACCGTGAATATTCCAGCAACACTTTCTTCACCTATTTTTGACCCAAACATCGCTATTTTTGACCCACCTGGATTCTTGCCGTTATTGTAATATCCGGAACACATGACTTTACCATCGTATTTATTAAAGACAGCGTTTTGAATAAATTTATCTTTTAAATCCAAAGAGGTTATGATGGGCTCTCCGGGCGATGCGTACGAAATCACTTCCAGTGAATAGTTAGGCATGCCGTCTTTTTTCTTCAGGGTCGAGTCATCATTAAACTTGGTAATTAAAAAGTGAAAGTTGGCTTTTGAGTCAATTGTACGTTTTTGGATATCAATCTTTCTCTCTGAATATGGCATCATTATATTTCCATGCCACTTTTCAGTAAGGGTATTGTCGTAAACCCAAACTCCATTTTGTTCATAACTGTCAGCACTATTTAAGCTTTTTGATTTGATGCGGTAACAAATTGCAAATTTTGCCGAGTCGGAAGAGAAGTAAAACCGGAAACGCCCATGCTCACTAAATTCCCATGTATCCGATGCGCAAATATCATCCGCTACTTCATCGGAGATTTCAGCAATTTTTTGACCTGCATCCACAAACTCCCCGCGGGCAATGTCAATTTTCCTAACAAATAAACTCGTTAAGGGTTTACGTACAACTGAGTAGAGCACATATACTTCTTCTCCTATTTTTACTATTCTCTCAATCTCATGATCTTTTGGAAAATCATTATACTGTAGCGCCCCCTCCTGTGTAAGTGTTGAGGCGTTTAGCCGTTGAAGAACTATGCTTTTGTCAAACCATTTTACAGCAACAATCATATTATTCTTTTTAAAATAACTTCCTGAAGCCCCTAGGTAAGGATATGGTTTACCGGTTGTTACTGTTGCATCTGATTGAGCGTAGGCACCGAGGCCTATTGCAAGAAAAGCGAATAGAAAAATGGATTTTAACATCTCGTTTAATTTTATTATCCGATAAGGTACTGAGTTATACTATTGCAATTCTGCCCGGAGATCGTCCTCTTGTAAGGGCTTGGTCATGTATTTGGTTACACCAAATTTACGGACCCTTTCCATGTCCGCAGAGTTGTGAGAAGAGGTCAGCACAATAATTTTGGCTTTACCTTTTTCAGGATGCTCAAGCTTATTAAAGGCATCCAGAAATCCGAACCCATCCATAATGGGCATATTCAGATCGAGCAAAATCAAATCAGGAAGTGAATGGGTAGTGGCATAAAACGTTGTCAGTAAGTCCATGGCATGTTTCCCGCTGAGCGCAGACTGAATGTTTTCGGGAGGGACGCCAACATATTTCAGCAATGCCTTGCCGATAAATTGAAAAGTGCTGTCATCGTCAACTAGTAAAACATTCTTCATAGGGGGCCTCCAGCCTGTTCAAGGCTTTCCAAGATAGTAAAAATTAAGACGTTGACAGCTAGAATATGCTTCCTGGTTCGATAAATAAAAGCCTGAAAATGAAAGCATTATAAGGACTAGAATCCAATTGATTATCGCTTGCCATACATTACGATCGATGCCTTCTCAATCACCTGAAAAGAGAGATTGAAGCCAACATACGCGGCTGTTGCGTTTTGATCCAGGTCGAGCTTACTCTTCAGCGCAAATACAGTAATGAGGTATTCATGGGGTGCACCGGGAGGTGGGCACGGTCCGATATACCCCGGAGTTCCGGCATCGGTTTTAATCTGTATAGCGCCTTTCGGGGCAAGGCCTTTTGCTATATCACCCGCTCCCGATTTCAATTCCTTCACATCTGCAGGGATATTAAAAATCACCCAGTGCCAGAAGCCACTGCCTGTCGGTGCATCCTTATCATAAATGGTAACGGCAAAGCTTTGGGTGCCTGCCGGAGGATTTTCCCAAGATAACTGTGGTGATACATTCTCACCCTGGCACCCAAAAACATTGGCGAACTGCTTCTGCGTTGCTTGCCCGCCTACATCATTACTTTTGAGTGTAAACGTCTGTGCTGACAATGCTGTGGTTATTATCCCGAATACAAGTGAAGCTACTAATTTTTTCATACGTGTGGAGTTGAATTACATGCACAATATACCTTCTCGTATTCAGTAATAAAAATGGGGACGGTAAACTGCTTCTGCAGCAGGTAAAGTTGAATTAAAAGGTTACACTAGTTTCTACTTTGTTCTTTTCAATACGACCGCACTCATTGACTGAATTTTAAGTTTGCCAGGTTTCACTACCTGGTTGGTTAATAAATCAATGCAATTAGTGGGGATCGAAAGTGTCCATGGCTCCTGACCTAGATTGAATGCAACCAGTATACTTTCCTTTTGCATATCGCGTCTGTAGGAAAGATGTTTTCCATTGGTTTCCTCAAATTTGAACGCGCCCTCCTGTAACGCTGGATGTGCATTGCGAAGAGAAGTCAGTTTTTTATAAAACTCAAAATGTTCCTTGTTAAACTCAACCTCATCATAGGTTTTTGTACCCGGTTGAAAGTTAGTTCGTGTCTCTTTATCGTACGTCAATTCAGGCCATAGTAAAGGCTTTCGGTCGTCCGGATCATCTCCGCCCCACATCCCTTGCTCTTCGCCATTATAAATGTGCGGGGCACCGACTGTAGTAAAGGCATAAATCAGATAAAGCCGAAGACGTTTATAGGTTTCAGCATCCGGCTT